>Ga0214919_10000909_pt1 | contig 50093 bp, 47 predicted proteins | sample LL1503_MetaG_FD_177994 | JGI IMG/M metagenome (GOLD analysis project Ga0214919, IMG submission 177994) | Freshwater microbial communities from Lake Lanier, Atlanta, Georgia, United States - LL-1503 | ecosystem: Environmental > Aquatic > Freshwater > Lake | place: USA: Georgia | collected...
CCAGTGACTATTCCATTCACTAAAGCAGCTGCGTCAGGTTGAGTGACGACCGTTGCTGTATTGCCTTGGAAGTGATTGGGAGCAGGGATCGATTCCCCTCGGCTCACAACCATGCGTAAACCCGTGCTGTTGCTCGGATCTACATCCCGATCAAGGCGAAACAGTGTGACTGCTCCGGTCTTGAGCGGAAAATTACCTGCAACGCCTAGTTTGCGATTGCAGTGGATTGATTGAGTGGCATTTGTTGGATCGGCAGCTAACTTTGTCGCCGCTGATCCACAGTGCCATAAACGAACTAAACCTTGTGCTGCATCGAGATCAACAATATCTACAAGATAGTTTTCATCAGACCCAAGAGATTCACAAATCATCATTGTTACTGCGCCCAGAACGTCACGTTCGCAGGATGTAACAGTTCCACGATCTGAAAGTCGACCCAGTGAAGAACAGATACATGCGCCTAGATCAGTTGGAAACTCTGGCCAGCATCGAATCGCAATTGCATCTAAAGACTCTTGCTGACGCCATTCATCTAGCGCAACTTCAACTCCTGATACTTTCTTGGCTTCATCAACATTAACTGATGCAAGTGATGGTTGTGCTGCAACTGCACGTGCATATGCTAATTCGCGGGCATCATCTTTAACTTCGGAGATTTTTCCAAATACATCATCGATAGTTATCTGACGAACATCCAAACCAAAGAGTTTCTGTAACTGTGGGCCATCAAATACACACGGAGTAAATCCATTTGGTGCATCTCCTACCGCACCGATCTTCTTACCTTTTAGCCAAGCAAAGGCGGCATCAACTTTTTCGGTTGGAGCAAATTCGCCGGTGACTTCCTTAGGCGCATATGCAGTAGGAAGATTGCCTGCGAGCGCTGCTGTGATCGCCTCGCGTACTGCAGGTTCATCGGCATTGCCATGAACATGACGAATCGATTGTCCAACATTCATCAGAGCGTGTGCAGCAAGATTTACTCCACACATTGAATTCAATTTAAGTCGCTCACCCACTGCCCCGGGTTCACGCATCGACCATCCAAGAATCGGACCTTTCACATTTCCTAAAAGATCTACTGCAGGTGATGCATCTGAAAATGAGGCCATAAAGAGAATATGAAGATCGGCTGCAGGTAACGTGACGGCAGCAACATCCTCCGGTGTCATAATGAGTTCGGCTGGTCCGACCACTTGTGCTCCGAGCTCGATGAGCAAAGCTTTGGCACTATCAAAATTTGCCTGTGCGCACGCGAGATCAAAAGTAGGACGCGCTAATGCGACCAGTGCAACAGTGCTCATTGAACCCCCAGTGGTAAGACCTCTCGGCAGAGTGTGCTACCAAAGCGCTACGCCGTCAATGAGAAAAGGGGTATTTCTGAGGCTTTGTTATCTGACCGTGATGCAGTAAGAACTAGCGCTGCAAAAGCGCCGGACGCATCCTGCCCGCAATCTCTAGCTGTGGCCAGTCTGGATCCACACTCACAATCTGGATACCGCTAGTGCTCGCAATGATTGTGTCCTCAGCTTTGAAGCCTTTACCCGTTGGATTCCATGCAATGGGCTGATTCTGGGCGATTAAACGCGTTGTTGCAGAGTTTGCCGGCCAGTCTCGCGGGAGGTATCCAGTTGGACCGCCCTGATGGTGCTGAGTCCATTCGTCACTATCAAAACCATGGGCAGGGTAGGCCGCAATTGCTGCATCAATCGGATCTGAGAATGGCGATCCAACGATCGTTGCATCCAACATGGCCGCTTCAACTCTCACTATCGATTCATAGTCGTGCAGCATTGATTCACTCACTGGCCCAAAAGTAACAATGCGTGTAACCGAGGCGATCAAACCTTTTCGTTTTGCGCAGATAGATGCAGAAACTCGATTGCCAACTACCACATCTGTTGGAAGTGGATGCCTGAACTTATGAACTCTCTCAGATCCGGCAACACCTAAGAATGAAATCTCTAAATCAGATTGCCATAATGCATGTGTAATAAGTCCGGCAACATCGATCTCTCGGTCAGTAGTTTCAACCTGCTTTAATGCATTACCTAATGCAATCGCTGCATCACTGCATATCGATTTAAAGCGATCAACATCTTCGGCAACGAGTGAGGCACGAAGAATCTCAATTTCAAGACTTACGTCAATTCGATCTGCACCAGGCTGATCACTTCCAACTTTTGTTCCAGTAGGAAGTAGCCCATCTCTTCCTTGCCACCAATCAACCGTTTTAACTTCTATAACTTCCGGAAACTCTTCTGCGACTAATCGAGGTGCTTCAATCACATTCGTAACCGCGGTGACTGAGGTTGTAGTGATAATTAAGTCGAAACAGGCTGCATCAATAGTTGTTGGAACATGTGCACGTCCGGCAATAACCCAGGCAAGATTAGGATTTCGGCGTAAAACAATTGAATCTAAGCCTCGTTCATCAATTAATTGACGGATCTTCTCAATTCGATCGCTAAAACCACTCATAGCCATGATCCTATAACCGTCCAGCTTGATGCACTCGTTGTAGAAACTCTTGCGTCTTAGGGTTTTTGGGCTCAAGTAATACTTCTTGGGCACTGCCTCGTTCTAGAATATTTCCAGATTCCAAGAAACAGACTTCATCGGCAACTTGTGTTGCAAAACCCATCTCGTGGGTGGCTAAAACCATCGTCATTCCATCACCCTTGAGGTCACGGACAATACTGAGAACTTCATTGACGAGAACTGGGTCTAACGCTGAGGTAATTTCATCGAGTAAAAGTAGCCGCGGATTGATTGCAAGTGAGCGAATAATGGCAACACGCTGTTGCTGGCCACCGCTTAATCGATCTGGATACTGATCGGCCTTATCGGCTAAATCAAAACGTTTGAGTAATTTCGTAGCAGACTCAACCGCTTCTTCTTTGCTTTTATTCTGTACTTTCATTGGTGCAAGGGTGATGTTTTCTAAAACTGTTTTATGTGGAAAGAGATTAAAAGATTGAAAAACCATGCCTAGCTTGCGTCGAACTTCATCCACATTAATCAAAGGATCAGATATTTCTACACCATCTAAAAATATCTGACCATCATCAATTGACTCCAGTAAATTGATACAGCGCAAAAGTGTGGACTTGCCCGAGCCAGATGCACCGATAAGAACCGTGGCAGTATGTTCTTGCACCGAGAGCGATAAATCATTTAGAACAAGTTCAGCCCCAAATGATTTACGGATGTGTGAAAGCTCCAGTACGTGGGCCATTAGATAGCACCTTCAGCATTCTGGGCACTGGTGCGTTGCCTAATTGCTCTATCGGTATACCGAGTCATCGGAATAGTAATAAGCAAAAAGAGGATTGCGGCAACAACATAGGGTGTGTAGTTAAATGTACGGCTGGCATTGATCTGTGCGGCCCGGACTGCATCGGTAACTCCAAGAATTGAAACTAGGCCAGTATCTTTGAGCAAAGAGACAAAGTCATTTAATAACGGTGGTACTACTCGGCGAATTGCTTGTGGCAACACCACATATCGCATTGTTTGAGCAGATGTAAGGCCAAGAGATCTGGCCGCTGCCCGCTGGCTAGGGTGAATCGACAAAATGCCGCTGCGAATAACTTCGGCTACGTAAGCCGAGTAAGTCAACACAACGGCAACGGTGCCAAGAAAAATAACGTTGCTTGAAATTCCTGTTAAGCGTAGAGCTGGAACTCCAAAGCCCACTAGCAAAATAATTAAAATCAGTGGTGCACCACGAAAAATATCAACGTAGGCCGTTGCCAGAAATCTAAATGGTGTGAGTGCTGGAGATTTAGTAGTTCGCAAGAGCGCAAGACCTAGGGCTATAACCCCAATACATGCCCCACCAATAAAGGTCAGTTGTAAGTTGATCCACAGGCCTGCGATGACCGTTGGAAAAACTTCACGGCCGTAGTTAATGTCAAAGAAAGTCTTCTTAACTATCTCCCACCCTGGAGATGTCACAACAATCGTGATCAGGGTTCCAATCACGATAATGGAGGAAACTGCCGCAATCACCGCCTGTTTACGGTTAAAACCTTTACGGGCGCGCGCTCTTTCTAGTTCACGAGAGCTTGGCGACCAAGCAGAGTTAATTCGCTCTGACATGGCCGCCAAACTACCGTCTTTACTATTCTTTTTCTATTACGGCTTCAGTACTGGAGCACCAGCATCTGTTGCTAGCCACTTATCAGTGATAGCGGCCAAAGTACCATCTGTAGTAATCGCATCAACTGCGGCAGATACGCATGATGTTAATGCGTTGCCCTTTGATAATAGAAGACCGAATTGGTCACCTGTTCCTGTAGATGGCAACTGTCCAACGATTAAGCCATTCGTAACTTCAACTCCAGAAAGATAGAACGCTGTTGGCAGGTCAACTACAAGACCATCAATCTGTCGGTTTTTCAGCGCTGAAACACCGGCCGCATTATCGTTAAATACTTGTGGCTTGATTCCAATCTGATTTTGAATTGCATCAAGTGATGTTGTTCCAACTGCAGCACCGAGCTTTGCATTCTTTAGGTCGGCCATTGAAGTCTTACCCTCAATTTTGCTGCCCTTAAAGGAAACTATCGCTTGTGGCGCTGTGTAGTAAGGCGAAGAGAAATCAACGGCAGTAGCGCGCTCAGTGGTAATTGAGAACTGCTGTAAGTTGAAGTCAAAGTTTTTAGCACCTGGTGTTACAGCACTATCGAAAGTTGTGCGAACCCATACAACTTCGTCAGTAGTAAAACCAAGCTGCTTCGCAACAGCGTAAGCAACCGCGCCTTCAAAACCATTTCCAGTCTCAGGCTTATCATCAATGATCCATGGGTAGTAAGCAGGCTGGCCAGTTGCGATTGTTAACTTTCCAGCTTCTACTGTTGCAAGATCGGCCTTGGCGCATGAGGCAGCGCTATCAGTTGATGCTGAATCACTCTTGGCGCATCCTGACAACGTCAACGCAGCCGCAACTGCAATAACTGTAAGAATTCCAAAACTTTTTTTCACGGTAGCTCCTAAAGGTAAGTGGATACTCCTCTAAGGCTAGGGCATTACAAAGCCGCCATCAACAGGTACGGTTACCCCAGAAACATAGGAAGATGCATCACTTACTAACCAAATGAGCGTAGATGCAAGCTCTTCTGTCCTTCCAACTCGTTGTGCAGCGGTTAACTGACGTACTAATTCGATTGATTCCTTGGGCATTTGATCAGTCATCTCAGATGGAAAGAATCCTGGCGCTAACGCATTAACGCGAATGCCTTTTCTAGCTGTCCACTGAGCTGCTAAGTCACGAGTTAAGCCAATCAAACCCGCTTTACTAGATGCATATGCGGCTTGCGGAAGTCCACCGGGACGCATTCCTAAAATACTCGCAATATTTACAATTACTCCACCATTTTTTGCTTCTCTCGCAAAAGCTTGTGCCATCCAATATGCACCCATCAAATTAACATCAACTACATTTCTAAATTGATCTGGTGTTTCTGATGTCGCAGGTACCGCCGTTCCGACTCCCGCATTATTTACTAAAATATCCACTCGCCCAAAGCGCTCAATGGCAAGAGCTATAAGTGCGGTGCAGTCGTCCGGTTTAGTTACATCGGTTTGCAAAAATGCACCACGTCTTCCCTCTGCTTCAACCAACGCCAAAGTATCGGGTAGGCGATCAACCCGGCGCGCACCAAGCACTACGTCGGCACCTGCCTGGGCCAAGGCCTGTGAAAATGCAACACCAAGTCCAGATGAAGCTCCTGTGACAACTGCCACTTTGCCATCGAGTCGAAATGTGTCCAAAATATTCATGCGGCTCTCCCCTTTTTAGCGCGATATGCGTACGGTACTACCATGGAGTTCAGTAATAGTTTAAGAGCCGAGAAATATTTAAATGAGCTCCGCGATTTTATGGAGCAGCAAGTTTTGCCAGCAGAGCCAATTTATCACCAGCAACGAACCGCTTTGATTGCCGCAGGAAAACCTCACGTACTTCCTGCGATAGTAGAAAGCCTGAAACAGAGTGCTCGATCAAAGGGGTTATGGAATTTATTTCTACCTGATTCGCATGATCCGGCCCACGGTCTCAGTGTCACCGACTACGCGGTCTTAGCCGAGCTCACGGGCTGGTCTCCAGAAATTGCTCCTGAAGTTCTTAACTGTTCGGCCCCTGATACCGGCAACATGGAAGTTCTACATTTATTTGGAAGCGATGCGCAGAAAAAGCAATGGTTAGAGCCCTTATTAGCTGGTGAGATACGTTCTGGTTTTTCAATGACCGAACCTGATGTTGCTTCTAGTGATGCGAGGAATATTTCAACATCTATCGTTCAAGTAGGTAATGACTATGTAATCAATGGTCGTAAATGGTGGACAACTGGCGCCATGGATCCACGATGTCAGATATTAATTGTTATGGGTGTCACTGACCCAGATGCAGACAGCAATCATCGACAGTCAATGGTTCTAGTTCCAATAAATACTCCCGGGGTTACGATTGTAAGAAATCTTTCAGTCTTTGGTTATGTCGACCAACATGGACATGCAGAAATCCTCTTTGAAAATGTGAAGGTACCCCTCACAAACTTGATCGGAGCTCAAGGCTCTGGCTTTGAAATTGCTCAAGCCCGTCTTGGACCTGGACGTATTCATCACTGCATGCGAGCTATCGGTATGGCCGAGCGTGCACTTTCTCTCATGATCGAACGTGCTGGTGAGCGAACAACCTTTGGAACACTTTTGTCACACCAAGGCGTAGTTCAAGAATGGATTGCTAACGCCCGAATAAATATCGAGCAAGCTCGACTACTAGTCTTAAAAACGGCATGGCTCATCGATACGGTAGGGGCCAAAGCTGCGCGCAAAGAGATCGCTGCAATTAAAGTTGTTGTACCTCGTATGGCACAAGAGATTATCGATCACGCTATTCAGGTACATGGTGGTGCTGGAGTTAGCCAGGACACTCCACTTGCATCTATGTTTGCAGGCATACGCACGTTGCGCATTGTTGATGGACCAGATGAAGTGCATCTGCGGGATATCGCGCGCCTTGAGCTTAAGAATCGGCATATAAGCAAATAATGGCGGTTGAACTCGGCGATGTAAGAACAGAAGATGCCTTCGATATAGCAGCAGTGCATCAATGGCTACAGAAAAATATCGATGCACCATCGGACCAACCCCTTGTGCGCCAATTTAACGCAGGTGCATCAAACCTCACGTACTTACTTACATTTAATGAGCGTGAGCTGATACTAAGACGCCCTCCTGTTGGAACAAAGGCAGCTTCAGCCCATGATATGAAACGTGAATTCTTCATACAAAAAACTCTTAAACCTGATTTTCCTATTGCCCCAGAAGTCGTTGCACTTTGTGAAGATCAGAACGTTATTGGTTCAGATTTTTATGTAATGGAGAAAATAGATGGCGTTATTTTTCGACGAAATTTGCCCGATGGGTTAACTCTCAAATCAGAACAAATAGAGCTCATAGGAAATTTAGTTATCGATGGTTTGGTATCGCTCCACCATGTTGATCCCAAGTCACTCGTACAACTAAGCAAAGGTCCTGGATATGTTGCTAGACAAGTTGAAGGCTGGTCGCGTCGCTATCGAAATGCATTAACTCCCGATGTTTCCGATGGCGAAGTGCTGATGCAATGGTTAGATAGAAACCAACCGGCAGATGTTGCATCGTGCGTTATTCATGGCGACTGGCGTTTAGACAATTTAGTTTTCAAAGTGGATATGACCCCAAAGTTAGTAGGTGCTCTGGATTGGGAGCTAGCCACTATTGGTGATCCGCTCATGGATTTAGGTTCGTCAATGGCGTACTGGATAGATAGAGATGACAGCGGCGCTTTCGCTGATCTGCGCCGCCAACCAAGTCATCTTCCTGGAATGCCAACTCGTAAAGAGTTTGTTGATAGATATTTAGAAAAATCAGAGTGGGACTGTAATGACTTTACTTTCTACGAAGTTTTTGGCCTCTTTCGATTAACCGTTATTTTGCAGCAGATTTGGGCCAGATACGTGGCCGGTCAAACTACAAACCCTGCATTTGCCGGTTTTGGAGATGCAGTTAATTTACTTATCAACCGAGCGATGAGGATCATTTAATGCGAGCAGGAAGAATCACCATCAGCACGCGGCAATTTGAGATCGTTGATCACCCAGTTCCAGAAGCTGGAGTTGGTCACGTGCGAGTAGCAGTAAAGGCTGCTGGAGTTTGTTTATCTGATGTCCACTTACTCGATTCCACTCTTTCACCTGGCTACTTAGAAGGTGACGTTGTAACCATGGGACATGAAGTTGCCGGTGTTGTTGATCAAATTGGTGAAGGTGTGACAGGTTGGAAAGTCGGTGATCGAGTAATTGTATGTGCCGGAATTAGAGATGAAAAAGGAAGAGTACGAACTCAAGGTTTTGATTTCGATGGCGGTTTTGCAGATTTCATGATTGCCAATGCGGATACTTTAGTTGCAATTCACGATCAACTAAGTTTTGAAGAAGCCTGCATTATCCCTGATGCTGTTTCAACGCCATGGGCAGCAATTACTCATACTGCACAAATGCGTGCTGGACTCTCGAGTGCGGTTTTTGGAATCGGCGGACTGGGAATTCATGCAATTCAACTTCTAAAGATTATTGGTTGCAGCCCGATCATCGCAGTTGACCCATTGCCAATTGCACGCGAGCGCGCATTACACGTTGGAGCCGATCTCGCACTTGATCCAGCCGATCCGGAGTTTGCTAAGAAGGTTCGTGCGCTAACTAACGGCCGCGGAATTGATGCCGCCTTTGATTTTGCGGGAGTAAATGCAGTTCGCGCTCAAGCTCTCCCTTTGCTTGCAGAAGCTGGCAAGTTAGTAATCATTGGAATTGCTAGCGAGCCGATTACTATTCCAAGTGATATGGCCTTTGTGTATAAGCGAAACCAAATCCTTGGACACTATGGTTCAGAAGTGCATCACACACAAGAATTAGTTGAATTAGTAAGAGCTGGAAAACTGGATCTTTCCGGCTCAATTTCCTCGATTATGGCCTTAGAGCAAGCCAAGGAGGCTTTAGCTCAGTTGGCCAGCAAAAGTGATAATCCAATTCGAATAGTTCTGCGTCCATAAGTTCTATCTGGTGGCGGGTGAAGGATTTGAACCTTCGAAGGCAGAGCCGGGGGATTTACAGTCCCCTCCCATTGGCCGCTCGGGCAACCCGCCAAGGTCGAACAAGTAGTGCGGCAATTATGGATAGTGCGAAGGGAAAGGATACCTTAGGCGCGTAGGCACGCTGACCCACTTGAATTGGCTGCCAGAGAAGGAGCCCACACCATGGCAGCAGATAGCAGTTTCGACGTAACCTCCACAATCGACCGTATGGAGCTAGATAACGCCATTAATCAGGCAATCCGTGAGATCGATACACGATTTGATTTTAAGAATACGGGTTCAAAGATTGAATTAGAGGGAGAAAAGATTCTGATTGAGGCCGATACTGAAGAGCGCGCGAAAGCCGCTCTCGATGTCGTAAAAGACAAGATGATCAAGCGTGGAGTTTCATTAAAGCACTTAGATGCTGGAGCCCCACAGTTAAGTGGAAAGATTTATAAGATTGTTGCTCCCTTAAAAGAGGGAATTTCAACTGAGAATGCTAAAAAGATTGCAAAGTTGATTCGTGACGAAGGTCCAAAATCTGTTAAAACTCAGATTCAAGGAGATGAGCTTCGAGTGACATCTAAGAGCCGCGATGATTTGCAAGAGACCATGGCTATGGTTAAAGACGGTGGCTGGGATTTCGCTGTTCAGTTTACGAACTTTAGATAATTGGATAAAAATAAAACTGGCTTACTCTTCGGAGTAAGTGCTTATGCACTTTGGGGGCTCTTCCCTTTGTACTGGCCACTTCTTGAGCCATCGTCTGCGTTAGAGATTGTTTCACACCGTGCCGTGTGGACATTAGTTTTTTGTTTCATAGTCCTGGCAATAACTAAATCACTTCGCGCCGCATTGGTTACTTTACGTACGCCTAAAATCGCAGCAACGCTTTTCTTAACCTCAATATTAATCTCGATTAACTGGCTGGTTTATATCTGGGCAACAAATAACGGTCATGTTGTTGAAGCATCTCTTGGCTATTACATCAACCCTTTAATCACTATTGCCTTTGGTGTTTTACTTCTTAAAGAGAAAATGCGCAGATTGCAGTGGGTTGCAGTCGTAATCGCAGCCATAGGTGTACTTGTTTTAACTATTGATTATGGACGCCCACCTTGGGTAGCAATTGCGCTAGCCCTTTCGTGGGGAAGTTATGGTGTTATAAAGAAGCAACTTGGTCTTGGGGCACTTGAAGGTCTAACAATTGAAACCCTCATCGTAGGTCTGCCCTACCTGTCGTACCTGCTTTATATAGGAAATAAGGGCACTGGCCAGTTTGGACATAGCCCAGGGTTAACACTTCTGTTAATCAGCGCTGGTGCGATTACCGCTATCCCCCTATTACTTTTTAACGGCTCGACAACACGATTGCCGCTAACAATCGTAGGTTTGCTGCAATACATCACTCCAACGTTGCAGTTCTCAATTGGAGTATGGATTCGACATGAAGATATGCCACCTGCTCGGTGGGTTGGATTCTTACTTATTTGGCTTGCTTTAAGTGCGCTTGCAACAGATCTTGTTCAATCAAGCCGTTCGGTCAATAACAGCATCACATAGCGACATCAATGCACCTGTTGTATCACAGACAGGTAGTGGTCCAAGGGCAAGGCGTGCCTCTTTAGCGATTTGATGAAGTTGTTCACGCGATTGATCTAAAGCAACGTGGGTACGTAGTTGTTCTAAAACTTGTGCAACAACATCTTCATCCTCAATCGGTGCGCTCAATAATCGCTGTAAATCGCGGTCGGCAGAATTTGTAGACTTGATAACATTGAGAGTGACTAATGTGGGGACGCCTTCACGTAAATCAGTTCCTGGAGTCTTTCCAGATTGATTAGATTCGCTGGCAATATCAATTACATCGTCGGCTAATTGAAATGCAACACCGATTTTATCTCCAAAGACAGTAACGGTCTCCATAATATCTGAAGGTGCACCTGAAACCATCGCTCCATATCTTGCACTCGCTGCAATCAATGAACCAGTTTTATCGGCTACAACTTTTAAATAATGCTCCAACGGATCCTGCCCTGGATTTGGTCCTTGGGTTTCCATAATTTGACCAATGACTAAACGTTCAAAAGTACGCGCCTGTAAGCGAACCGCAGCCGGACCCAGGTCAGCTAACAAATCCGATGACTTTGCAAAGAGAAAATCACCCGTCAAAATTGCAATGGTATTTCCCCAGCGAATATTTGCACTCTCTACTCCGCGGCGAAGTGGTGCTTCATCCATAACATCATCGTGGTACAACGTCGCTAGGTGAGTGATTTCGCAGGCAACGGCCGCTGGAATCACTCCAGAGGCCTTGGGATCTCCGAATTGAGAGGTTAAAAGCACTAATAAGGGCCGCAAACGCTTGCCACCCGCTGCTACTAGGTGGTGGGCGGTCTCATCAACAAATGGATATTCACTGCGGGTGTGACTTCGCAGGAGCGATTCCACTGCCGCCATTTGTTCAACCAAAACCGCCTCAAGCGCTGGCGCAACATTTGGTATTCCAAATGAGGACATTAGCGAATGAAGGTAGAGAAGTGTGAGATCAGATTAAGTAGAGGTGCAGGGTACACACCAAGTACAAGCGTTACTGCCATAGAGATGACCAGAGTTACGCGAGTTAGAAAAGATGGCAACTGAACACTGGTGCCGTCCTGTGTTGCATCGGTAAAGAACATCAAAACAATGACACGAATATAGAAAAAAGCAGCGATTGCACTTGAAAGTACGCCGGCGATTACAACGCCCTTAGCGCCACTCTCGTAAGCGGCCGAGAAAATTGAAAACTTTCCAATGAATCCACTTGTCAGTGGAATGCCCGCGAAAGCTAATAGGAATCCTGCAAAGCTAACTGCAACCCACGGAGAACGTTTGCCAAGCCCCTTCCAACGATTGAGATCGGTAACTTCACCTGATGAATCGCGAACTAGAGTCACAACTGCGAAGGCACCCACTGTGGCAACACCGTAAGCAAATAAATAAAAGATGGAGGCTTCAAGACCCGCTTTGTTAAGTGCGATTACACCAGTAAGTAAGAAACCTGCGTGCGCGATTGATGAATATGCCAACATGCGCTTAACATCGCGTTGGGTAATTGCGACCAAAGATCCAAAGAGCATCGTTACGATTGCAATAAATGAAAGTAGTGGAGACCACGACCACTGGGCATTAGCAAAAACGGTGTAATAAATACGAAGCATCGCACCAAAAGCTGCCACCTTTGTCGCTGCCGCCATGAACCCTGTTATTGGCGTAGGTGCACCTTGATATACATCAGGAGACCAAGCATGGAATGGAACTGCACCGACCTTAAAGAGAAGTCCGATAGTTAAAAATGCCATTCCGATCAAGAGCAAAACGTCATTACCGCTGCCACCAACCACAGATTCACGTATACCCGCATATGTGACTGAGGCTGAATACCCATATAAATAAGCCATTCCAAAGAGGAAAAAGGCGGATGAAAATGCGCCAAGTAGGAAGTACTTCAGTGCCGCTTCCTGTGAAGCTAAACGGCGACGGCGAGATAACCCAGCCATGAGATACAACGGCAGTGAGAGCATTTCAAGAGCGACGAATAAAGTAATCAAATCGCTAGCAATTGGAAACAGCATCATTCCCGAGATTGCAAAAAGCGTAAGTGGGTAAACCTCAGTTACTTGATTCCCGGTTTCAAGGGAATGGCGCTCTTCCTCAGAGCCTGGCAGTGCTGCAGCAAGGGCTGTGAAGTGATCTGTATCAGCTATTAGGAATACTGAAATTATAGAGATAATTAAAATTGAAGCCTCTAGCAAAACCGCCGGACCATCAATAATTACAGAGCCCATCGCAGCTGACATTGATACTTCGTTATGAATGCGCCACACCTGAGCAAGAGAAAGAACTAACGTTCCAACCGTCAAACTCAGTTGAATTGTTGCACGCATAGCTTTTGAAACAAATGCCTCAACTAGGACTCCGATTAAGGCTCCCCCTAGCAAGATTAAGATTGGTGAAAGTAACGTGTAGTTAAGAACCGGTGCAGTGAATGTCATTATTTGCCTCCACTTGTTGGTGCTGGATCGCTAAAGCCCAATTGTCCAATTACATGTGTGGCTGCAGGATTAATTACATTAAGTAGAGGGGCTGGATAAAAGCCAAGTGCGAGAATAATTGCAATTATTGGTGCAATGGCTATTTTCTCACGAAGGTTTAAGTCGCTTAAATTTTCATTTCCAGGTGTAGTTGGGCCATGCAAAGCTTTTTGAACTGGAATCAAAATATACAAAGCCGCTAAAACAATTCCAAAGGTTGCAATAATAGCGTGAGCTGGATAGCGATTAAATGTTCCAACTAATACTAAGAACTCGCTAACAAAGCTGGACATACCTGGAAGTGCAAGTGATGACATCCCGGCAAGGAAGAACATCCACGCCATAACTGGAGTGATGCGCTGTAAACCACCGAAATCAGAAATCGTTGATGATCCACGACGCGAAATCATCCAGCCGCCGACCAAGAACAAGGCTGCGGTCGAGAAACCGTGATTAAACATATATAACGCTGCCCCGCTATAGCCCTGTGAGGTCATGGCGAAGATTCCTAAAGTAATAAAACCAAAGTGTGAAATAGAGGTGAAGGCGATTAAGCGTTTCAAGTCGCGCTGACCAATAGCTAGAATTGCACCGTAAATAATTGAAATCACGGCTAAAACCAAAATTACTGGTGTGAAAGTCTTACTTGCATCTGGAAACAAGGTTAAGCAGTAGCGAATCATTCCAAAGGTTCCGACTTTATCTAGAACACCTAGAAGCAAGACTGAAGTTCCAGGGGTAGCAGAATCAGCAGCATCTGGTAGCCATGTATGAAGTGGCCATAAAGGCGCTTTGATTGCAAAAGCAATAAAGAATCCTAAAAACAATAAGTTCTGCGTCATAGAACTCATCTTCAACTGTGAGAGTGCAGCTAGATCAAATGTATGGCCACCTTGTGCACCTGACATGACGTATAAAGCAATAATTGAACCCAGCATCATCAAGCCACCGAAAAGACTATAAATCAAGAATTTAACTGCAGCTGCAGAACGTTCTCCAGTGCCGTATCCCCCGATAAGAAAATAAACCGGAATTAACATAGCTTCAAAGATTACATAAAAGAGAAAGACGTCGGTCGCGGCGAATACGCCGATCATCATTGTCTCTAAAACAAGAATGAGAATATAAAAAACCTTAACGCTCCAACGGCCACCTTGAGATTCATTCCAACCTGCAAGCACGACAATCGGGGCTAAAATTGTTGACATTAAAATTAATATGAGAGCTAAGCCATCGACTCCTAGTGCGTAGTTAATTCCAAAAGATGGAATCCATGCATACTTCTCGACATACTGAAGGTCTACATTGTCGCGCTGAAAACCGACCGCCATGGCAACTGTTGTACCTAACACAATCAGAGTTGACCCAAGTGCAACTTGTTTAACTAGCTTGTCCTTACCCTTAGGAAGGGTGACAACAACTGCCGAACCAATCAGTGGCAAAACCATTAACAGTGTTAACCAGTTCATTATTGTGTAACCACCCAAATCGCTGCGACTAGCGCAACTGCGCCAATCAAAATTAGTGCGGCATAACTGCGAACAAAGCCCGTCTGAACGCCCCGTAACGCTGAGCCTGAGCCAAGTGCAATCCGGCCTACTCCACGCACTGCGCCATCAATGACCGCTTCGTCAGTCTTAACTAAGACGGCAGTTAATACCTGGCCTGGCGCCATAAAGACGGCCTCATTGAAGCGATCTTGCAACAAGTCCTGGCGAGCAATTGTTGTAAAGATTGATACATCGGTTGGTGCAACCGCAGCAACTTCGTTGCGTGAATACTTAACGAATGCAATTGCAACTCCAATCGCGACCATTGCTAAAGCAAGACCCGATACAACTAGTGGTGATAAGAGCTCTGCATGCTCTGCGTGGTTTACAAATAATGGTGAAAGCCAGTTCACTAGGGCATCGCCATGACTTAATAAATATCCAGAGGTCACTGATCCGATTGCAAGAATAGCCATTGGTAACCACATGAGCCATGGGGACTCGTGTGGATGAGCTTCATCATCCCAGCGAGACTTTCCGGTAAAGGTAAGAATCATGACGCGCGTCATATAGAAAGCAGTAATTCCGGCACCTAACAAAGTGACACAGCCAAGAATAATTCCTTTAGCTCCACCTGTATTAAATGCAGTTTCAATAATCATATCTTTCGAGTAAAAACCAGCAAATGGTGGAACACCTAAAATTGCTAAGTAGCCAAGACCGAATGTTGCAAATGTAATCGGCATAAATTTACGGAGTGCGCCGTACTTGCGCATATTTACTTCATCATTCATTCCATGCATCACTGAGCCTGCTCCAAGGAACATTCCAGCTTTGAAGAATCCGTGGGTAAGTAGATGCATGATTGCGAATGCATAACCAACGGGTCCGAGGCCCGCACCTAAAATCATGTAGCCAATTTGTGACATTGTCGATGCTGCCAATGCTTTCTTAATGTCATCTTTAGCAGTACCGATAAGGGCGCCGAACATCAAAGTAATTGCACCCACGATGACGACTAATAACTGCGCAGTTGGTGCGGCATCAAAGATAAAATTAGAACGGGTAATTAAATAAACGCCAGCAGTAACCATCGTTGCTGCGTGGATAAGCGCCGATACTGGAGTTGGACCCGCCATCGCATCTCCCAGCCAAGCCTGTAGTGGGAACTGCGCTGATTTTCCAGTAGCTGCAACTAATAACATGATGCCGATTGAGGTTAGAGCAGCAGTAGATGTGTGATCCACGGCTGCCTTTACGCCACTAAATGAAACTGTGCCCATGGTGGCAAAGGCGATCATGATGGCAAATGACAGACCCATATCACCAACACGGTTCATCACAAATGCTTTTTTAGATGCCGTGGCATATGCCGGCTTTTGATTCCAGAAACCAATTAATAAATATGAGGCTAAACCAACACCTTCCCAGCCTACATAAAGATTGAGATAGCTATCGCCAAGAACCAAAAGCAGCATGGCGGCGATAAAGAGATTTAAGAAGGCAAAGAATCGTCGACGATCTGCATCATGTGACATATATGAGATGGAATAGATATGGATCAACGTGCCCACGCCAGTAATTAGAAGAACAAAACAGATTGAAAGTTGATCCAACATCAAGCTGGCATCAATCTTGAAGGTACCGACTGAGATCCACTCAAAAAGTTTCTGGGTTACTGGACGTTCGCTGTTAGAGCGACCCAACATCAACGAGAGCTGATAGAGGCCAACAAAGAATGAGGACGCTGATAGCCCAGTTGCAAGTAAATGTCCCCACTTATCGCTGCGACGACCGGCAAGCAAGAGAATCGCTGAACCCGCAAGTGGGAGTGCGATTAAATATACAAGGGTTGTTGAGGTCATCATTGTTATCGCTTCAACAAACTAGCGTCATCGATAGATGCCGATCGGCGTGATCGGTAAATCGTCACAATAATTGCTAGACCAACCACAACTTCGCACGCGGCAACCACCATCGTAAAGAAGGCGATAACTTGGCCGTTGAGGTCTCCATTGATTCTAGAAAAGGTTACAAAAGATAAATTCGCTGCATTGAGCATCAATTCAATACACATAAATACAACGATGGCGTTACGGCGTATAACTACGCCAACGGCGCCGATAGTAAAGAGTAGGGCTGAGAGATAAAGATAATTTGCAGCGTTCATCTACTTCTCCTCCTCTACGCTTGTATCGATATTTCCAAGTTCAAACACTGAGGAGTTCAAAACATCTCCGCGCGCCTTTAAACTGGCATTAATGGAGGCTGCGGCCGCGGTGCCATCTGGAAGTAGCGCTGGTACATCCACTGCATTATGACGAGCGAAAACACCTGGTGCTGGAAGGCCGGCAGCGTTTGCCAATGAACCTGAGCGGAAGCGCTGGATAGATAATTCGCGTTGTGTTGGTCGAGTTTGAATCCGGTGATGATGAGCTAAAACCATAGAACCAAGTGCTGCAGTAATCAGTAGCGCTGATACAACTTCAAAGGGCCATACATACGTTGAAAATAATAGAGATGCAATTCCTTGAACATTTCCTTCAGCATTAGCGGCTTCTACACCAACCGCATTACGTCCAAGAGTTGCGCGACCAAGTAGAGAAATCATTAAGCCACCAAAACCAACTGCAGCAGTAATTGCAATCGGGCGAAGGCCCTTGATTGTTTCAGTTAACGAGTCTGAAGAGTCGACACCAACTAGCATCAAAATAAATAGGAAGAGCATCATTACTGCGCCGGTATAAACCACAATTTGTACGATACCTAGAAATGGCGCTCCTTGAGCGATATAAAAAACTGCTAGAGCAATCATTACAAAGGCCATCAAGATTGCTGAGTGCACCGCTTTTTTAACTAGCAACATGCCGAGTGCTGCTGCAACACTAAGAGGTGCAAGAATCCAAAACAGAGTTGCCTCTGGCTTAGCCGTCTGCCCAACTTGTATCGCTAGATCTATCATTTGTTAACGTCCTGTGATGGATGAGCTTGCGTAACATCGCCCTTGTAATAATTCGTATCAGTCATATCTGGATACATTGGATGCGGAGGCATCAACATGCCTGCACGTAATGGACCTAGTAGATCGTCTTTTTCAAAGATTAACTTCGCACGAGAATCATCAGCTAGCTCATACTCATTCGTCATTGTTAACGCGCGAGTTGGACAAGCTTCGATGCAAAGGCCGCAAAAAACGCAACGCAAGTAGTTAATCTGATAAACCTTGCCGTAGCGCTCACCCGGTGACATACGATTCTCTTCAGTGTTATCTGCACCTTCAACATAAATCGCATCTGCTGGGCATGCCCACGCACAGAGTTCGCAGCCAATACATTTTTCTAAACCATCGGGATGGCGGTTTAATTGGTGACGACCGTGAAAGCGCTCTTGGGTTGGGGCCTTTACCTCTGGATACTCAACAGTTTCAGGCTTCTTGAAGATGGTTGAAAACGTTATCCAGAAGCCCTTGAGGTGCCCCAATAGGCCAACCGAACCGGGTTGATCTACTTGTGAGAATTCAACTTTCGTAAGGTCACGCTCACTATTTTTTAAAGGTTCGATCTCAGCCACGGTCGACTCCTTCTTTGTTGTTTGAGACATTGATGGATGTTAATGCCACTGGAAGTTGCGGCAGAGAAAAACTTGGCACATCTGCGTCATCAACAATAGCTTCGAGTTTTTTCTTCTTAGCATTCTCAAAGCCGATATTGACCGCCATGATGAGGAAGACCACGGCGGAAGCAAAGGCAACTACTACTAGGCGAGGTGCACCTTGTAGTGAAAGTACGCGAAGTGTTGCAACAACCAAGATCCACAATATTGAAACGGGAATCAAGACCTTCCAACCAAACTGCATGAACTGGTCATAACGAAGGCGTGGAAGAGTTCCACGTAGCCACACAAATACAAAGAAGAAAACCAAAACCTTTGAGAAGAACCAGATTGCAGTGAACCAACCACCAAGCCAGTTTTCAGTAAAACCTAAGAATGGTGGAGCGTGATACCCGCCTAAGAATAACGTTGTGGCCAAAGCGGAGACCGCAATGATGTTGACGTATTCTGCTAAGAAAAAGAGTGCAAACTTAAGTGAAGAGTATTCCGTGTGGAAACCACCAACCAGCTCGCCTTCAGCTTCAGCTAAATCAAATGGTGCGCGGTTGGTTTCACCAACCATAGAGATTGCATAGATAGCAAAAGATGGGAACAGGACAACTCCGTACCACCAAGAAGTTTGTGCGGCAACGATGTCAGATGTTGACATAGAGCCTGCATAAATAAAGACAGAAACTAATGAAAGCCCCATCGCAATTTCATAAGAAATAACTTGCGCGCTTGATCGAAGTCCACCAAGTAGTGGATATGTTGAACCAGATGACCAACCAGCCAAGATGATTCCGTAAACACCAACAGATGCAATAGCTAATACATAGAGAACGCCGACAGGTAAATCGGTAAGTTGCATCGCAGTTTTATGTCCAAATAATGTAACCGGTCCTGTTATTGGAATAACTGCAAAGGACATAAAGCAGGTTGTAGCACTAATAATTGGGGCTATGACGAAGACAATCTTGTCGGCGGCAGCGGGAATCAAATCTTCCTTCAGCGCAAGTTTCACACCATCGGCTAGCGCTTGAACTAATCCAAAAGGACCAACGCGGTTAGGTCCGGGGCGCTGTTGCATACGGCCAACTAATCGACGCTCACCCCAAACAGACATTAGCGTTAGTACCACACAGACAACAAAGACCAGCAAAGCTTTGACGGTGATTAGCCATCCTGGATCTGCTCCAATTAACTCTGCAGTTGTCATATCTTCACCACCGTAACTACTGCGCCATGTGCAGCGCCTAGGTTTACAAGTAACTGAGATCCACGTGAATTACGAGGCGCCCACACAGCATCATCATGAATATCTTCAACAAGAGCTGGAAGCGTGACTGCACCTAAAGCTGATGAGATTTTAAGCTGATCCCCATCGACAACACCCAATGACGCTGCGCGCTTTGATGAAATTACGGCTACACATTGGCGAGCGGTGCCAGCTAAATTATCTTCACCCTTTTGTAAAGTTCCAAGATCTAAAAGACGACGCCATGAAGTAAGAACGAATTCGTTGTCCTTAAGTGATGAGGTTTTTTCAGACTTAATTGGTTTCATACTTACACGTGCGCCATCCCACGTTCCTATGGCAGCTATCTCTTTTGCTGCCGCTGTGACAGTGCCAAGATTGAGCAATACACCCATCTCTTGCGCAATCATCGAAAGAATTCGAAGGTCACTTCGATTAAGTGAATTATCAACTGCCGCGTCGAATTTACGTGCCCGGCCTTCCCAGTTAAGGAATGATCCACTTTTTTCAGTGATTGCAGCAACTGGCAAAATTACATTTGCACGTTGTGTAACCTCACTTGGTGCAATCTCAAGAGAGACGACAAAAGCTTTTTCAAGTGCAGTTAAAGCGGCCTTGCTATTTAATCCATCAAGCGGATCGACTCCGCCGACTAGGAGAGCGCCTAACTCTCCTGAATTAACTGCAGCATAAATCTCATCGTTTGAGCGGCCAACAGAGGTTGGAAGTGAAGGGGTATTCCACAATGCCGCAATATCCACGCGGGCTGAGGCATCGGTGACTGGGCGGCCACCTGGTAATAAGTTTCCAATTGCGCCGGCCTCAAGCGCACCACGTTCTCCGGCACGACGAGGAATCCATGCCAACTTGGCACTGGTTGAGGAAGCGAGTGCGGCAACTGCAGTTAAGACTCCAGCACTTTCTGATGCACGTTCTCCGATAAGAATTACTGACTTAGCTGTCAGTGGCAATCCGGCAATCGCGGTGGCCTCTTCACCTGGTGCAACCATTACAAACTCACCTTTAAGTTTTTCAACACCGATTGAAAGTTTGCTGCCAATAGATGTGACTTTTAATGCGCGCTTTCGGAACTGCTTGTTAAGTCTCAAGAAGACGATTGGAGACTCTTCTTCGGGTTCAAATCCAACTAATACAACTTGATCTGCGCGATCGATATCTACGTAAGTAGTTGTTGAGCCAACAATATGAGTTGCAAGAAATTCACGTTCTTCATCTGATGAAACCCGTGAGCGGAAATCAATATCGTTTGTATTAAGAGCAATGCGCGCAAACTTGCTATAACCATAAGCGTCTTCGTGTGTGGTGCGGCCACCAACAAGTACGGCTGATGCTGAAGCTTTTAATCCTTGTGCTGCAGCAGCTAAAGCTTCCGGCCAGGATGCCTGAACTAATTCACCGTCGCTATTGCGAATTTGTGGATGTGCAAGACGATCAGTGGCAGTCACATACTTAAATGCCCAACGTCCTTTATCGCAGTTCCACTCTTCGTTAACGGATGCATCCTCACCAGCAAGGCGACGAAGTGTCTTTCCTCGGCGAACATCGGTGCGCATGTCACAACCAGATGCACAGTGTTCACAAGCAGAAGGAGTTGAGACTAAATCAAATGGACGTGCACGGAAACGGTATGAAGCCCCTGTAAGTGCACCTACTGGACAGATTTGAACCGTGTTACCCGAGAAATATGAAGTAAAAGGCTGCTTCTCGTAAATTCCTACCTGCTGAAGTGCCCCGCGCTCATTGAGGGTAATAAATGGATCGCTGGCAATTTGCTCCGAAAAACGAGTACAGCGCGCGCATAAAACACAGCGTTCGCGATCTAGCAGAACTTGGGAAGAAATATTGATTGGCTTTTCAAATGTGCGCTTAACGCCTTGGAAACGTGACTCGCTATGCCCAGAGCTCAGTGCCTGATTTTGAAGTGGACACTCACCGCCCTTATCGCAGACCGGACAATCCAGCGGGTGATTGATAAGTAATAACTCCATCACACCTTGCTGGGCTTTATCTGCAACGGGTGATGTTAATTGTGTTTTTACAATCATGCCTGGCTCAACTGGAATCGTGCACGATGCTTGAGGTTTAGGAAAAGCGCGTCCGTTAATTTCAATATCAACTAAGCATTGGCGACATGCACCGACTGGATCTAATAATGGGTGATCACAAAAACGTGGGATTTGAATTCCTAGTTGTTCAGCAGCACGAATTACTAGAGTTCCCTTTGGAACGCTAACTTCAAAGCCATCGATTACAACTGTGATCATGTCCACGATTTCTGCAGTTGTCATTTATGCACCTGCCCCAACAAATAGAGTTGAAGCAACTGGATCAAATGGGCAACCGCCATGAGTTATATGAGCTATGTATTCGTCGCGGAAATATTGAATAGATGACGTAATTGGACTTGTTGCTCCATCACCGAGTGCACAAAATGAACGTCCAAGAATATTGTCACAAAGATCCAGCAACTTAGCTAAATCTGCTTCGGTTCCCTTGCCGGCTTCAAGGTCACGCAAAATCTGTACTAACCACCACGTACCTTCGCGGCAAGGTGTGCACTTTCCGCAAGATTCGTGCTTATAAAACTCGGTCCAACGCAGTACTGCACGCACAACACATGTTGTCTCATCAAAAATTTGTAGTGCTTTAGTTCCAAGCATTGAACCGGCAGCCGATACGCCCTCGTAATCCAACGGTGTATCTAAGTGGTCTTGTGTAAATATTGGCGTCGATGATCCACCAGGAGTCCAAAACTTGAGTGTATGGCCGGTACGAATGCCGCCTGAGAGTTCCAGAATTTCGCGCAAAGTAATGCCGAGGGGGGCTTCAAACTGACCCGGGTTATTTACGTGACCCGATAGCGAATAAAGCGTTGTTCCTTTGCTTTTTTCAGTGCCCATAGATTGATACCACTCGGCACCATTAGCGATAATCGCTGGAACTGATGCAATGGATTCAACATTGTTTACAACAGTAGGTCGTGCATATAAACCAGCGATTGCAGGAAATGGCGGGCGAAGGCGTGGCTGGCCTCGAAAACCCTCTAGTGAATCTAAGAGCGCAGTCTCTTCACCACAGATATATGCACCAGCACCAACATGGAGAACTAATTCAACACCATTGCCTAGGTGTCCAGCTTTATAAGCATCTTCAATGGCTTGATTCATGCGACGAACAACGTGTGTAACTTCACCGCGAATATAAATAAAAGCATGCTTGGCGCGAATTGCATGACAAGCAATGATGCAGCCTTCGATAAGAACGTGTGGATTTGCCATCAGCAATGGTGTGTCTTTACATGTGCCTGGCTCTGACTCATCGGCGTTAACAACCAGATAGTGATCTTTGTTGTCACCTTGTGGGATAAATCCCCATTTCATTCCAGTTGGGAAACCAGCACCACCACGACCTCGTAAGCCTGAATCTTTAACTAATTGAATCACTGCATCTGGATCCATAGTCAAAGCTTTTTGCGAAGCTTTATATCCACCATGGCGCGTGTAAGCCTCAATAGTGAATGAATCTTTTTCATCCCAGTGAGCTGAAAGTACAGGCACTAACTTTGTCATTACTTGCCCTCTTTCGAAATTTTTAATCCAAGGAGTGAAGGTTCTCCAGCTTGAACACCTTCATGCGCTTTTCCATCATTTATTCCAGCCAGAACTGCAGATGCTTCTTTCCATGTAACTAAAGAATTAGGACCACGTGTAGGAGGTTGTGGGTTTCCTTGACGCATTGAATCCACTAAATCTATTGCTGACTGCACTGTCTGGTTGTCGTAGAACTCCCAGTTAGCCATGACAACAGGTGCGTAGTCACATGCGGCGTTACATTCGATGTGTTCAAGCGAAACTTTTCCATCGGCAGTTACGCCATCGTTTTCTACCCCTAAATGCGCCTTTAAGCCTGCAAATATCGCATCTCCGCCCATGACTGCACAGAGAGTATTTGTACAGACACCTACGTGATATTCACCAACTAACTTTCGCTTGTACTGTGTGTAAAAGCTTGCAACAGCAGAGACTTCAGCCGTCTCTAACGTCAGCAACTTTGCAATCAATTCAATACCCTCACCATCTACAAAACCTACGCGCGATTGCACAAAGTGTAGAAGCGGCATAATTGACGAACGCGAGCGTGGGTATCGTTTGATAATAGAATCCATTATTGCCAAATCTTCAGTTGAATAAGCCATTAGCGGTCAACGCCTCCCATAACAGGATCGATAGATGCAACCGCGCCAATAATGTCAGCGATCATGCCGCCTTCACTCATGGCAGAAGTAGCTTGCAAGTTATTGAAAGATGGTTCGCGGAAGTGAACTCGATACGGACGTGTTCCACCGTCAGATACAACACTCGCGCCAAGTTCGCCGCGTGGAGATTCAACAGTTGCATACACCTGACCAGCTGGAACTTGGAAGCCTTCAGTTACTAATTTGAAGTGATGAATTAATGACTCCATTGACGTACCCATAATTTCGCGAATATGGTTCAGTGAATTACCAAGTCCATCACTGCCAAGTGCTAACTGCGCTGGCCATGCAATCTTCTTATCTGCAACCATGACTGGTGCACCTTCAAGTTTTTCTAATTTATCTAACGCTTGTTCGATAATCCGTAGTGACTGTTCTAACTCATTCATACGAATTAAGAAGCGTCCATAAACATCGCACGTATCGGCAGTAATAACATCGAAGTTATAGTTTTCGTAACCGCAATATGGCTGTACCTTGCGTAGATCCCATGGAAGGCCAGTAGAACGAAGCACTGGGCCTGTGATTCCAAGAGTTGTTGCACCAGCTAGATCTAAATATCCGATGCCTTGTGTGCGCTTGAGCCAAATTGAGTTACCAACTAATAGCGTCGTATTATCTTTAAAGTTTTTGCGCATGGTCTTAACTGCATCACGAATCTTAGGAATCGCACCCTCGGGCAGATCTTGCTGGACTCCACCTGGACGGATATAGGCCATATTCATGCGCAAACCCGAGATCATTTCAAAGATATCTAGCACGATTTCACGTTCACGAAAGGCAAAGAACATCGGGGTAATCGCGCCAAGTTCAAGTGCACCAGTACCCAGTGCCACCATGTGTGAAGAAATGCGATTGAGCTCCATCATCATGACGCGAATAACGCTAGCTCGCTCTGGAACATCTTCAGTAATACCTAAGAGTTTTTCAACAGCTAAGCAATAGGCCGTCTCATTAAATAACGGTGACAAATAATCCATACGAGTTACAAAAGTTGTTCCCTGAGTCCAGTTACGGAACTCCATATTCTTTTCAATTCCAGTGTGTAAGTAACCAATTCCACAACGAACTTCAGTAACAGTCTCACCCTCAAGTTCAAGAACTAAACGAAGTACACCGTGTGTTGATGGATGTTGTGGGCCCATATTGACAACAACACGTTCTTCTTTAGTTGAACCGATTTCTTGGATAAGTGAATCCCAGTCTCCGCCAGTAACAGAAAAAACTGTACCTTCAGTTGTATCACGAGATGGAGCGTATGGATCAAAAGTTGTCATTTGTAGCTCCTTCGCTCATCTGGAGCAGGAATTGTTGCGCCTTTATATTCGACGGCAATTCCACCGAGTGCATAATCTTTACGTTGCGGATGGCCTTGCCAATCATCGGGCATCAAAATACGAGTCAGTCCTGGATGACCATCAAAAATAATTCCAAACATGTCAAAAGTCTCACGCTCATGCCAGTTGTTACCTGCCCATACTTCAACCAGTGTAGGAATATGTGCATCGGCATCGGCAACTATAACTTCAAGTCGAACTCGGCGATTATGTGTAAGTGAAAGAAGTGGATAGACCGCGCTAAATTCACGACCAGTTCTGTCCGGATAATGAACTCCATTAACACCCATGCACATTTCAAACTTCAATGAATCGCGCAAAATTAATGCGACGGCAACAAGTTTTTCTCGCTTCACATGCAAAGTTAGTTCGCCGCAATCTACGACAATTCGCTCAATAGCTTGAGAAAACTCAGGATAAGCGCGCTCTAAATCATCGGCAACTTCATCAAAATAACTACCGTACGGGCGCTCAGATGAGCCTGTCGAAGCAGGGGTGCGAACTAGGCCGCTATAGCCAGATGTATCACCCGTGCCGCGAGCGCCAAACATTCCTGAATCAGTCATTTACGCTAACAAGCCCTTCATCTCAATCGTTGGCTTAGCGTTCATAGCTGCGAGCTCAACTTCTTTAATGATTTGAGCGCGGTTAACTCCAAGTTTTTCATCGTAGATTTTTTCATGAAGTTTAAGAATTGCATCCATCAACATTTCAGGACGTGGAGGACAGCCTGGTAGATAAATATCAACTGGAACTACGTGATCTACGCCTTGAACAATGGCGTAGTTATTAAACATTCCGCCAGATGATGCACACGCACCCATAGCAATAACCCATTTAGGCGCCGACATTTGATCATAAATCTGGCGAAGAACTGGCGCCATTTTATTTGAAACACGACCGGCCACAATCATCAAATCAGCTTGACGTGGGGATGCACGGAAAACTTCCATACCAAAACGTGAAATATCATATTTAGCTGCCGAACCAACGGCCATCATTTCAATTGCACAGCATGCAAGACCAAAAGTTGCCGGCCACAAAGAGTTCTTACGCATATAGCCTGCAAGTTTTTCTACTGTTGTTAATAGAAAGCCGCTAGGTATCTTCTCTTCTAGACCCATGTATTAGTCCCATTCCAATCCACCGCGGCGCCATACGTATGCATATGCAACGAAAACAGTTCCAATAAAAATCGCCATTTCAACTAAACCAAAAACACCTAACTTGTCGAAAGTGACTGCCCATGGATAAAGGAAGACAATTTCAATATCAAAGATAATAAATAGCATTGCAGTTAAAAAATATTTGACTGGAAAACGTCCACCCTCGGCCGCCTGTGGTGAAGGTTCGATTCCACACTCGTAAGCATCGGCCTTAGCGCGGTTATAACGGGCTGGCCCAGTCAGTGCCCCAGCGGCAATTGAGATTATGGAAAAACCAAAGCCGATAGCCCCTAGCACCAGGATCGGCACGTATGGATTGGATGTGGATATCACGTGTGAAATCTTAGAGTCGATAGGCCTATGCCAATGACCGCTAGCCCTTTATCCCGCTGTGAACTGCAACAACTCCAAAGCTCAGGTTTTTCCAGCTCACGAGCGTCCAGCCCGCAGCCTCCATCGCCGCCGCTAGCTCGACTTGATTGGGCCAGGCCTGGATGGATTCAGCCAAATATACGTAGGCATCGGGATTTGAGGAGGTTTTTCGAGCGATTATCGGCAAGGCCCGCATCACATAGCCCATATAGAGCCAGCGAAATGGCCGCCATGTGGGGTGTGAGAACTCAACAACGACCATCCGGCCGCCTGGTTTAGTGACTCGAAGCGCCTGGGCCAGCGCCTTTGGGTAGTCAACGGTGTTGCGAAGGCCAAAGGAGATCGTGGTGACATCAAAGGTGTCGGCCTCAAAAGGCAGGTTGAGGGCATCGGCCTTGGAAAAAGTCAGATACGGACGGGACTTTCGGCCCTGGGCCAACATTCCCTCGGAAAAATCCGTGGAGAGAACATCGGCGCCAGCCTCATGCAGGGGTTGTGAGGATGAGCCCGGGCCAGCGGCGAGATCGAGAATCTTCATTCCGGGCCCAGGCGCGATAATTTTAGTTACAGCCTTGCGCCACGCCTTTGTGCGGCCAAGACTGAGCAGATCGTTAACGATGTCATATCGCTTGGCAACAGCATCAAACATTGCAGCGACTTCATTGGGATCTTTATTCAGATGAGCGCGCGACATGGGTGCATTCTCTCGTGAAGTAGGCTCATCCACAACTTAACTATCAGGGAGTTTCACGCATGCTATTAGTGGCCGAATGCCTGCATTAATTCCAGTTACCACAACGCACTTGGGCGAGCACTTACCACTGCTTGATCTTTTACCGGCCGAACAACCTCTTGCATGGGTACGTGCCGGAGAAGGATTGGTTGGTTGGGGTGTCCACGCAACCACCACCGTTAGTGGGCCAAATCGTTTTGCCGATGCTCGATATTGGTGGCAAACACAACTTGAAGGTTTTGCAGTGTCAAACTCAGTTCATGGAAGCGGCACTGGCCCACTTCTCTTTACTTCTTTTTCCTTCTCCCCCGATGATCCATCGGTATTAGTAATTCCACAAGTAATTGTTGGAATGAAAAGTGGCAAATCCTGGATTACGTGGATTGGTTCGGCTTCACAACCAGTTTTGAATTCTGAAACCGCAGTATTTGCGTCAAACCCTGTTAGTTGGATTGAGGATCCGAATGCTGATGCAGATTGGAAACGGCGTGTAACTGATTCGGTTCAGCGAATACATGATGGAGTGCTAGATAAAGTTGTTCTAGCTCGTGATTTCTCTGGAACTGCACAATCTCACATCGATGCGCGCTCTATTCTTAAAAAACTTGCCGCTGAATATCCATCTACATGGTGTTTTTCAGTCTCTGGTCTGGTGGGTGCAACACCAGAACTCTTACTCCGACTTTCGCGCAAAATGGTGACTTCCCGCGTCCTGGCAGGAACGATCAGTAAAACCGGCGATGACGAGCGTGATTTGGCACTGGCCGCTTCATTAGCGCGTTCTTCAAAAGATCTTGAAGAACATGAATATGCTGTTCGTTCTGTAGCGCAAGCCCTTGAACCTTTTTGCACTTCCACTAATGTTCCAGAATCACCATTTGTTTTGCACTTAGCAAATGTTATGCACTTAGCAACCGATGTAACCGGTGCATTAGCCGAAAAACTTGCCCATGTTGATGCCTTTTCAATTCTTGAACAACTACATCCGTCGGCGGCGGTGTGTGGAACTCCTCGTACCATTGCCGCTGAGTTAATTAATGAAATAGAGGGAGTGTCTCGCGGTCGTTATGCCGGTCCGGTTGGATGGATCGATGCCGCAGGAGATGGCGAGCTCGGAATCGCTCTGCGCTGTGGCCAAATAAACGACAATTCAATCCGTATTTTTGCAGGTTGCGGGATTGTTGCTGGATCTAATCCAGATAAAGAGTTAGCTGAAAGCGAAGCAAAACTGATTCCAATGCGTAGCGCACTTGTTAAATAGAGTTCATCTTTTCATAAATATTTTTTAAGTTATCAGCGTTGGCCTCTCGCGAGGGTACTTGCGCGACAACTACTGAAACTCCTTTTATGGGTGCTGACATTGCTTTCTTCAATTCTTCGATTGACTTTACAGTTTTAGATTCTATTCCCATACCTAAAGCAATTGCTGCAGGATCTAAGCCGTGTGGTGTTCCAAAAACGTCTTCAAAACCAACCACTCCTCGCTGAGGAAGTGTAGAAAAAATCCCGCCACCATCGTTATTTATAACTATGAACCTGCAATTAATCTCTTCCCGTTGAATTAAACCAGTGATGTCATGCAGAAATGCTAAATCTCCAAGCACTGCAAAACTTGATTTATGTCCATATGCAACGCCTAAAGCGGTGGATATGTTTCCATCTATGCCAGCTAAACCTCTATTTGCATAAGTGTGAATATCACCTCGTGGTGTAGCAAATCCTTCGATGTCTCTAATCGGGCGCGATGATGCAATAAAAAGCGCGGAACCCCCAGGTAGTTCGGCTGAAATTGTTCGAGCGATATTTGCCTCGTTCCAGCCACTAACTTCACTAATAACTTTTGCGCAGCGTTGTGAATATTTCTGCCACTGAGCAATCCAATCATCGGATGCAATCTGAGTATCAATCTCTGGAATTGCTGTGAACTTCTTATCTCCAGTGCGATCACTATCAACGGTCGCCATACGTGGATCTATTACGCACTGTACTGGTGCTAATTTAATGAGTGCATTGACCGAACGTGACAAAGTTGTACGGCCAATGACGACTGCAACTTGAGGAATCAAAACACTTCGAATCTCTTGTGATGTTAAGAAAATAGATGCATGGGCAACGGCATCGGGAAATGAAAGTGGATCTTCAGCAATGACTGGCCACTTGAGTTTCTTGGCAAAGGCTCGCACTTCTTCGACACTTAATCCACCACGATCATGTCCGATTACAAGTACACCTCGGCTACCTTGAACTTTTAAGCTTGCTACCTTTGTACGCGTGTTGGACTGTGCGACTCCGATGGCAATTTCATCTAGCCACTGCGTTGAATCATCAGGCAAAAGTGGCTCATCAAACTGGAGATTTAGGTGGACGGGACCAGATCGCAAACTATCTAACGGTAGATCCATAGGAAAAACTGGACCATCGATATCGGCAAAATAGCGAACGGCTTTACCGAAGATTCGAGCCTGCTCTGTAGTTTGATTTGCGCCAGTGCGACGAAGCATCGCTGGTCTATCTGCCGTTAACACCAATAACGCTGCATTGGTGTGGTTGGCCTCTAAAACAGCTGGGTGGTAATTGGCAACTGCAGTTCCACTCGTGCACACAACTGGAACTGGACGGCCGGTTGACTTAATGAGACCTAGTGCAAAAAAAGCTGCAGTTCGCTCATCGATTCGAATATGAGTCTTGATTAAGCCCCGAGTCTGCGCAGCATGAAAAGCTAGTGAAAGTGGGGCATTTCTAGATCCGGGTGAGATCACAACATCGGTAATCCCGGCTTCAATAATCTGGCGAACGATGACACGAGCTAATGAAGTCGATGCATTCATTGACCCCATCCTCTCTCATTAATAAAACTCTCTGCACCTGCGTCCCAAGTCATACGAATTCTATTCTTCCACCAGTTTAAACGCTCGTTTGAAACCGCCAACTTATTAAGTAGGGGAATTTCTGGTCGAACATCAGCAACTCTAATCATTCCATTATTTATTGGAAGTTGCTCGACATCTACTGCCAAAAGAGAGCCAGTACCTAAGCCACATGCAAAATCAAGAAAAGGTAGCGCGCTTGCAAGTTTGAGCCCATATGAGATTCCAACTGCACTTTCCAATGCGCTAGAAACTACGACCGGAAGTTTATGGTAGCGAGCAATCTCAAGTGCACGAGTTATGCCACCTAGCGGCGCAACTTTTAACATCACAATGTCGACTGCATCTGATAAATCTACAGCAAAAGGATCTTTTGCTTTTCTTATCACTTCATCGCCAACAATCTTTATGCTTGTGCGCTTTTTTAACTCACGTAACTCTTCAACGCTGGCACATGGTTGTTCTACATATTCAATCTCACCCACATTGTTAAGAAAAGAGGCCGCTTGTTCAACATCCCATAATCCATTTACATCGATTCGAATTGTGGCATCTGGGCGAAGCTCACGAATAATTGCTAATCGATCTAAATCTTTAACTGGATCAGTTCCAACTTTGACTTTAATAACAGAGCAGCCTGGATATGAATCTAGAAGTCCCTCTATCTCTTGCGCGTTGTCTAAAGCTGGCAGAGTCGCATTTACGGCTATCTCTGAGCGAAGGGCTGGTGGCGGTGAGACAAAAGCCGCTTCAACAGCACTTGTTAGCCATGGAACTGATTCGCTATAGCTGTACTCCAAAAATGGCGAGAACTCTCCCCACCCAAGGGGGCCTTCAAAAAGAGCGACTTCGCGCGATGTGACCGAGCGAAAGTCAGTCTTTGTTGCAAGTGCAACGACACGCAATGAGCCCAGAATTGAATCAAGCATTACTTATGGACGCTTTGGAAACTTTTCAAAATTTGGCTGACGCTTCTCTTTATATGCATCGCGTCCTTCTTGACCTTCTTCGCTCATATAAAACAAAAGAGTTGCATCTCCTGCTAGTTGTTGGATCCCAGCTTGACCATCATCTGCTGCATTAAGACTTGATTTGAGTAAGCGGAGTGCCAGTGGAGAGTTACGTAACATTTCACGACACCATGAAACTGTTTCAGCTTCAAGTTCGGCAACTGGAACTACAGTATTAACTAATCCCATGGAGAGCGCTTCTTGTGCATCGTATTGGCGCGTCATAAACCAAATCTCGCGGGCTTTTTTCTGACCAACATGGGCAGCTAATAATCCAGCTCCATATCCACCATCAAAAGAACCAACTTTTGGACCGGTCTGACCAAACTTTGCATTATCTGCAGCAATCGTTAAATCACAGACAACGTGTAATACATGGCCACCTCCGATCGCCCAACCAGCAACCATCGCAACAACTGGTTTTGGAGTTCGGCGAATTTGGATCTGTAAATCTAAAACATTGAGTCGACCAATACCCTTTTGCGCTAAGGAGTCATCACCCAGGTATCCATCATCTCCACGCACACTGATATCTCCACCAGAGCAAAATGCTTCGGTTCCGGCACCGGTCAAAATAATCACACCGACTTCTTCGTTATCGCGCGCAAGTGAAAATGCCTCTATAAGTTCAATGATTGTTTGTGGACGAAAAGCATTGTGAACCTGTGGGCGATTGATAGTTATCTTCGCGATGGCATCGCCAACCTGGTAGGTAATATCAATAAAACTCTCCCCACCTGGGGCAGTTCTCCACTGTGGGAGCTCGCGGCTACCAAAATCACGGTTAATCGGCTTGCTCATATTTCCTCCACTATCGTTGCTAGCGATAGCCTACGGCTGCAATGGATATGACGTCACAACGAGAATTACTGCGGGTCAGCCCTGCGTGCGAACTCCCAGATTTAGCGGGACTTCTCACTGCGGCACTCGCAGGAAGTGGTCCTGCCCTGGGTCTGGCAGATATCAACTCAGCGTTTTGCCCTTCCTCTATCTGCCTAGTAATAGGAACAAGCGGTAGCTCTGGAGTAATCAAAGAGGTCGCATTCACGCCTCAATCTCTGTTGGTATCGGCAAAGGCCGCAAATGCATTTATTGGAGCGGTTAATGGATCCAAGTGGTCTTTACTTTTGCCCACCACACACATTGCAGGCATCAATGTAATTATTCGCTCAATGGAAGTTGGCACACTCCCCGTTGATCTGCGAAATTTTGAAGGCGAATTTCCAACGGTAGATTTTACTTCTGTCGTACCAACACAACTTTTTAGAGCGCTTAACTCTGATGAGAGATTACTGCGACATCTTCAAAGTGCACGCGCAGTCTTAGTCGGAGGTGCTGCACTAACGCCAGTACTTCGAGAAGAAGCGATAAGTGCTGGAATACATATTATTGAAACTTACGGAATGACTGAAACTTGTGGCGGATGTATTTATGACGGTAGCGCGCTCAATGGAGTGGAGTTTCGTATCAATACAAACGGCCTTGTTGAAATCCGTGGCTCACTTCTAGCTGACAGTTACTTAAATTTTCCTGCGCTCTTTAAACTCCACGATGGCTGGTTTACAACTAACGATCTTGGTGAAGTTGTTGATGGAAAACTTAAAGTAAAAGGTCGAGCAGACGATGTGATTATCTCTGGTGGAGAAAACTTGTCTCTCGTTGCAGTTGAAGCTACGTTGTCAGTTCGCTTCCCCGAAATAGAGTTCGCAGCATTTGCAATTAATGATGCACAGTGGGGTCAAGCGCTACATATCGGGGTAGTTGGTGATATTAGTGAGACAGATATTTCACATTACTTAGAGGCAGCTTTGGGTGGAATTGCAAAACCAAAAGGAATTCACTTTTTAGATTCACTTCCTTTACTGGGAATCGGCAAGACTGACCGCATGGCACTTACGAGAATGGTTGAGCATGAATAAATGGATTCTGGGTGCGAGGCCGCGTACATTACCCGCAGCTATCGCTCCTATCATTGTTGCATCAGCACTTGCCGGACCAGATTTCAACTGGTTTCGTGCCGCATTAGCGCTGAAGGTAGGTTTATGGCTACAAATCGCCGTTAACTTTGCCAATGATTACTCCGATGGCATTAAGGGAACAGATACGCACCGAATTGGGCCGACGCGTTTAGTTGCAAGTGGCTTAGCGAGTGCTCGTTCAGTAAAAAACGCGGCGCTTTTCTCCTTTGCTCTTGCATCAATAGCGGGCTTGTGGCTTGCATACTTAACTTCGCCTTGGCTGATCGCTATCGGGCTACTTTCAATCTGGTCTGCCTGGAATTACACCGGTGGCAAGAAACCATATGGCTACAGTGGATTCGGCGAGATTTCAGTATTTATTTTCTTTGGCGTAGTTGCAACTGTCGGTACATATTATGTGCAAAGTGAAAAACTGACCCTCCTGAGTTTTATTGTGTCTATTCCGATGGGCGCACTCTCATGTGCGATCCTTTCGATAAATAACCTTCGAGATCGCGAACAAGATGAATTAGTCGCTAAACGCACTCTCGCGGTTCGAATGGGAGATGCTGCTGCCAGACGTTTCTTTGTCGCATTACTCGTTCTTGCCCATACAGCGGCAATTGCTACCTTTAAACCACTGGCGTTGCTTACGCTTTTAGTGACGCCACTTACTTTTTCTATCGCTCGCACTGTCCTGGGCGGTGCACGTGGTGCTCAATTGATTCCACTCCTAGGCAAGACTGGCAAGTTACAACTTATATTTGCCACCGTTTTTGCACTTGCCTTAGCGATACAATAAAGCCATGACACGACTGCTACTTCCACTTTTATTAGTTGCTTTCAGTATCTATACATTGGTCGACTGCGCACGTACCGATGAGACTCAGATTCGAAACTTGCCAAAGTGGGGTTGGATTTTAATAATTATTCTTATCCAAACTCTTGGTCCAATCGCTTATTGGGTAGCGGGTCGGCCAAAAGGCCCACGTTTAGGTGGACCAAAGCCAAAGCGACGTATTTTGCCACCCGATGATGATCCAGATTTCCTTGGACGTATTTAAAGTCCTGAGTACGTATGTTTTCCAGTACCCCAGATATTGACGTACACATAGTTAAAGAGAAATGTTGAGCCAGCAAATAAACATAGCCATGCAGCTCGGCGTCCACGCCAACCAATAGTGACGCGTGCATGTAAGTATGCGGCATATGCAACCCAGGTGATAAATGCCCACGTCTCTTTAGGATCCCAGCCCCAGTAGCGTCCCCATGCACTCTCGGCCCAAATTGCTCCGGCTATGACGGCAAACGTCCATAAAGGAAAGACAAATGCAACTAAGCGATATGAAAGTTGGTCTAAATATTCAAGTGAAGGCAGGCGTTTTGCCCAAGCAGTTCGTTCGCCCTTGGCTTCCATAGAATCTAAATAAAGATAAGCAGCAGCAACAGCATTGGCAAGTAAAAAAACACCGCCAGAAATAATTGCCGCAGAAACGTGAATTACTAACCACGTCGATTTAAGTGCAGGAACAAGTGGTGCACTTGGTCGATATAGAACAGCTACTGCAGTTCCTAAAGTTAGTAAGACCGCTGTTGAAACTAAAAGCCCTAACCATCGTAGATCATATTTGCGAAGGGCTCCCAAGTAAGCACCTGAAAAAGCTAATGCACCTGTAATTGAAAATTCATACATATTGCCCCAAGGAACACGTCCGGCAGAAACTCCTCGGGCAATGACTCCAGCAAATAATAGTAAGAAGCCAAGGATCATCATTGCGGTAGCTATACGCGCAACTTTTTCAGTTCGCTTATAGTCAAGAGTTTTTCCAGATGTTGTCTCTGGAATCTTCACTGCCCACGCGGTTTCAACAGCATGGGCAAAAAAGGAGAGTGTATAAACGGCCATAGATGAGTAAATTAAATAATTAGAGAGGTAGGCCCACGTGCGTGACATTTAAATCTCCCCTTTTATAGCGCTTACAAATATAGCTAACTCTTGATCTAGACCTGGTGCGGCATTTTTAGCTAAACCAGCTACTTCTACGTCGGTCCCCACTCGAATCCAGATTCTGCGGCGGCGAGTGAAAAGAGAGGCAAGAAGTCCAAGGATGGAAACAATAGCGCCGAGTAGCGCATAGTTCTTGCCAGAATCATCGACTATTTGGAGGTTAACCCACTGAACATAGCCTTCGAAAGTGAGTGATCCACCTGCATAGGCAAAACTCTCACCGGGCTTTAGAGATTTCAATCCGATCTGCGTCATCTTTGACGTATCGATGCGATAAACGGATTGCGGAGTTCCTGAATCTAAACCTAGATCTCCAGACCATGCAGATAGAAGTAGCCGCGGATCTAGCGCTTGCGGGAATGCACTGATTGCTCCGTTGCCATCGCTTCGTTGGTAAGTCGGTACAAATGAACCAACAAAGCCAACCTGTGGTTGGGCATCTGGAACTTTTATTGCCCCTATAGATCGAAGATTTCCATCTTGGGGCAAAAATGGAATTGGACCTTGTAGCCCAACATTTCCCTTTGAGTCTCGCACAGTAACAATAGGTGAATAACCATTAGCTTGAAGATAAATCTTAGTGTTGCCGATCGTGAGAGGAGAATTAACTTTAATCACCTTTTTTTCACCCTTAGTAAAATCTCCTTGATATAAAGTTACTTGCAAGGTGTAATCCTCTGGTGCATTGGTCTCAATATTATATTGTGCATCAAAATTATCAACCTTGAGCATGAAGTTCGCTAATTTTCCATCTTTAAAAAGTTTTCCGTACGCTAAAGAGTCATAGCTGGTTGGAGTATTAACGAAGCGCTCTCCAACATTTAGAATCGCCTCCCCACGCATTCCAAATAACGATGACATTGAGATTCCAAGAAGAATTAGAATGAGCGCTAAGTGGAAAAAGAGATTTCCTGTTTCACGTGAAAACCCTTTTTCTGCCGAAATCGACCCATCTTTTTCAACTACTCTGAAGCGATTCCTTCTTAGCCAAGCTCGCGCAGTTTCGAGTTCATTTCCCTGTGCTGGCCATGACGAATAAAACTCCATACGGTTCAAATTCTTAGGAGTTGGTGGTGGCAAAGCCCGTGCAGCATGAAAATGCTCGATTGTTCGCGGCAATACACAGCCAATGAGTGAGATGAAGAGAAGTATGTATATCGCGCTAAACCAGGGTGAGCCATAGACATCAAAGAGAGAGAATCGATCAAACCATGCAGCAAGATCTGGTGAGCGCTTGAAATAGGCAGATACCGCCATTGGGTTTTGAGTTCTCTGAGGAATTAAGGAGCCAGGAATAGCGGCAACACCTAATAGCATCAATAAAATTAGGGCGGTGCGCATACTTGTTAACTGCCGCCATGCGAATCTAAATAATCCGATGCTGCCTAGCTCTGGAAGTTGGACCTCTTGGCTCATTTAAACCACCGGAATGAAATCTGAAATAAGTGAGCGCAGAGAATTCATAATCTGGCCCCACGTTCCCGTGACTTGTAAAACTCCAATAGTTATTAAAAATATCCCGCCGATTTTAGAAATGAGATCTCCCCGACGTACAAGGACTTTACGAAGTCTTTCAGAGCGATCGAGAAAAAGCCCTGAAGCAATAAATGGGAGACCTAAACCAAGGCAGTAACCAAGTGATAACAACGCACCACGCATCGCACTGGACTCTTGAAAAGCTAATGTTTGAACGGCAGCAAGTGCCGGACCAATACAAGGAGTCCACCCAATTCCAAAGAGGAAACCGAGAATTGGGGCACCGATTAGACCGCCAGTGGTTTTCATTCGGGGGCGTATTGTTGGAATCAACGCAAATTTTCCGAGGAAAATAAAGCCAAGAAAGATTGTGACAACTCCGAGCACGCGTGATATGGCAACTTCATTGGCAGCTAATTTATTTCCTAACCCACCAAAAACTGCGCCATAGGAAACAAACACTGTGCTAAAGCCAAGCACAAATAGAAGTGAGCCTAGAAGCAGTTTCCCTCGGTTGCTAGAAAAGCCAGCGGCAAAAGATAAATACCCAGGAACAAGTGGCAGGACGCACGGTGATAGAAATGAAATAAACCCAGCAATAAAAGCAACTGGAAATGCCGTGATTAAAAAGCCGCTGAGAATCTGTTCCACAAAGAAATCTTTCACTCTGAGCTCACCTTTTCAATCAAGGAAGATAGAGAGGCAACGGTTATTTGGCCAGATATTCGTCCCGCCACTTTTCCACTTCTATCAATGACAACCGTCGAAGGGATTGCATTTGCTGCCAATGAACCTTTGAAACCTATCAAAATTGAGTCATCTATAAGCGTGGGATATGGAATTTCAAAGCGTCGAGCAAATGCTTCGGCAGTTGGCGGATTATCTCGAGTAAGAATTCCGATGAAAGTTACTTCGCTATATTTCTTTGACAGGGCAATAAGTGCTGGAATCTCTGCTCTACAAGGCGCACACCAAGATGCCCACACGTTAACTACCGTAACTCGACCAAGGCCGTAAGAATAGTTTTCACCCGATAAAGTCATTCCGGTAAGTGCTGGTGCTTCAATTCGATCAGTAGATTTAATGTAAGTCACTGATCCATTTCCTGAAATAAAACTTTCCTGAGCGGTTGAACTTCCGCCTCCGCCACAACCTGTTAGCATAAAAATAATTGTGAAGCCTAGAATTGACTTAATAATCTTCTTCATTATTTTCCTGGAAGCAAATGGCGTGCAGGTTCTGAATAAGTAAGTCCAGAAATCAATCCATCATCGTCAAAGTGAATGCTTGTTACCGACGCCAAAGAACATTCACGTTTACGTGGATCATGAAGTAAGCGTCGGTTTTCAATTGCACTTCTTAAAATCCATATAGGTAGCTGATGTGACACACAAATTGCATCTTTTCCATCAGCGGCTTCGCGTGCTGCAAATACTGCGGCAAGCATGCGATTTATTTGTTGATCGTATGGTTCACCCCACGATGGCCTCCAGGGATTCCATAAATGCCTCCAGGCCCCTGGATGTCGTAGCACGCCATCTCCAACACCAAATGGCTTGCCTTCAAATACATTTGCTGCCTCGATTAATCGTTCATCAGTAGTGACTGCAACTTTGTGCGCTGCAGCAATTGGTGCAGCGGTTTCTTGCGCACGCTGTAACGGTGAAACAAAAAGAGCCCCTAAGTCAATCGACTTAGACCAATCTCCAAGTGTTCGAGCCATATCTTGTCCACGATTAGAAAGTCGCCATCCGGGTTGGCGCCCATAGAGAATTTTCTCTGGGTTTTCTACTTCACCGTGACGAATCACATGGACCGTTGAACTCATTGGGTAAGCATAAAGCGTCCCTTCAGGCTCAAGTTCGTTAAGGTAGTGACATGGCACTCACGGCGAAGCGAGCAGCCTTTTTCGATGTAGATAACACCCTAATCCGTGGCTCCACGATCTACTTCCTTGGGCGTGGAATGTACCAACGTGGATATTTCACAAAGAAGGATATCTCCCGCTTTGTTCTAGCTAATCTGCGATTTCGATTAACAGGAAAAGAAAATAAGGAAGAGATAGCTCGCTTTCAAGAATCGGCAACAAATTTTATCGGTGGTCATAGTGTCAAAGACATCGAAGCTATAGCTCAAGAGATTTATGATGAGTTTGTTTCCCCTGCAATGTGGCAAGGAACAATTGATATTGCACAAAAGCATTTAGTAAGTGGAGAAGAAGTCTGGTTAGTTACTGCAGCCCCAGAAGATATGGCTGTGCTGATTGCAAATCGTTTAGGTTTTACTGGCGCCTTGGGAAGTAAAGCTCAGATTAAAGATGGCGCTTATACAGGCGAGATGTTAGGTGCACTGTTGCACGGAAAAGAAAAGGCAATAGCTGTAAGAGAGCTTGCTCAGCGCGAAGATTTGAATTTAGAGAATTGCTATGCGTACTCAGATAGCAATAACGATCTTCCGCTTTTGCAGTGCGTTGGTTATCCATCTGCAATCAATCCAGATGCAATCTTGGGCCTACGTGCCATGGCCGAGGGGTGGCCAATCCATGATTTTCGGCGGGCCCGGTTTATCGGCCGTGCGCTCTCACCAGTTGTTGTACGACTCGCAGCCTTAGCAACCTGGCTCACTCCAAGGCGAAAGCGTCGTTGATTACGCAATAAGCACTAAAGCCGAGTAATGTAAGCAAGTTATGGAAATGCGCTCTTTCTCCGACTACTTACGTAGCACCGATGATGCTGCACTTTTGGAGCTTTTTTCTAAACGTCCCGATCTTGTAATTCCAGTTCCGCCAGATGTTGCCTCTCTTGCAGTCCGTGCGTGTTCTCCTCCAAGTTTGGCTCGAGCCATTGACTCACTCAACCAATGGCAGTTCCAAGTACTTGAGGCTGCGGCAGCCTTAAATGAGCCTTTCTCAACTAAATCAGTAGCGGCACTTACTGATAAATCTAGCGCTAGTACTTTGAACTATTTAATTTCGATCGGTTTAATCTATCCATCCAATGACGGAATGCGTCTTCCATCCCAGTTGCGTGATGTGCTTGGAATTGAACCCGCTGGACTTGGCCCGGCTTCAATGGTCAAACTAAAGTTAACTGAACTCGATGATGCTCCAGTTGAAGCTAAGCGAGCACTCGAACGATTGATCTGGGGACCACCGCGTGGAAGCGTCGGAGATATTAAAAACCCTGGACCTGGTGTTGCTTGGTTATTAGAGAGAAAATTCTTAGTTCCCCTCGATCAGCGGACAGTAATTTTGCCTCGTGAAGTTGCACTTCATTGTCGCGGTGGAAAAATCCACAAGGAAAACTTTATTAATGCGCCACAATTAACTGGTGCCGTTCGTGATGAAAAACAGATTAACTTGGCATCAATTGCAAATATTTCAACTGTACTGCGCTGGGTCGAAGAGTTATTAAATTTTTGGGCACAAGAACCAGCGGATGCTTTGCGTGCTGGAGGTTTAGGTGTACGGGAGCTTAAGATTATTTCAAACCATCTCGGTGTAGATGAATCATGTACCGCCTTTATTACCGAACTAGCCTATTTAACTTCACTTATAAGTATTGATTCAGATGATCGAATTATGCCCAGCAATAAGTTTGATATTTGGCTGATGCAAACTCCAGCAGAACGTTGGCGGGTTTTGGCTTCGGCCTGGTTGATAACTTCACGCGCTAGTGGACTCGTCGGTCGAGCAGAAGCAAAAAACGTTGCCGCACTTGGTCCCGAACTTGATCGTGTAAATGCTGCGCGTGTCCGTGCGCTTACTCTTTCTATTCTGAAAGAGAACCCCGGCGCTGCACCTGATTCCGCCTCGTTTAACTCACTTCTGGCGTGGCGCGCGCCTGTTCGACGTAACTCTTCAATGCAAGAAGAGCTTGCATCCTGGAGCTTGCGCGAAGCCGAGTGGCTTGGAATTACGGGTCAAGGTGCACTCTCTAAATATGGTCTAACTTTTCTAGACGGTGGTGACACAACTCTGATTAATGATGATCTACCCAAAACTGTAGATCACATCCTCATCCAAAGTGACAATACAGCAATTGCACCGGGGCCGTTAGAGCACGAAGTCTCGCAACAATTAGCAATCATGGCTGACATTGAGAGCCGCGGCGGAGCAACGGTATACAGATTCAGCGAAGCAACAATTCGCAGAGCGTTAGATCATGGAAAAACTGGCGATGAGATAAAAGCGTTTTTAATTAAGACTTCTAAGACTCCCATGCCACAACCACTTGAATATCTCATCGCTGATGTTGCAAAAAAACATGGGAAGTTGCGAGTTGGCAATACAGCCTCTTTCCTGCGATGTGAAGATACTGCCTTAATCGCCCAAATTATGAACGATAAGAAAGTAGAAATTCTTGCCTTAAGACGGATTGCTCCTGAAGTAATTATTTCTAATCACGATGCAGTTGATGTCATGCGTGTTTTGAGAGAAGCAGGTTATTTGCCAGCAGCAGAATCTGCTAACGGTTTAATTTTGATAGGTACTAGGTCTAGCCGTGCACAAACAAAACCGCGTCCCCCAAGAATTGTTGGAGAGATTGAAATTCCAGATATCGATATGCTCAACGCTGCTATTCGTGCGATCCGCACTGGCGAAAAGTCGAGTCATAAGCAGGCACACTTACGACAAGTTGCAAATGAAGCTTTAGGTGCGCTGCCACGCAGTACCGCAAATGAAACTATGGACTTAGTGAATAAATATATTCTGGAGGAGAAATCTCTTTCTATTGGTTATGCCGACAATAATGGTGCAGTAACCCACCGCATTATCGATCCAATTCGAGTAAGTGCTGGGGCCCTGATCGCCCGGGACCACGCAACTGGTGAAGTACAGTCCTTCCGAATTCCGCGCATCACTGGCGTAGCTGCGTTATAGACTTCACCCATGTTGTCAGTGCTAGAAAAACTCGTGCGGTTGGAGTCCCCAACTGAGGATCTCGAAGCCTGTCGCCAGGTTGTTGCACTTGCATCTGATTTAGCCCTCGAAGTCTTAGGTTCGCCTGCAACTATTCAAGAAGTATTAGGTCGGCCAGTATTTTGGTGGGGCGCTGAAAATCCAGAAGTAATCGTGCTTGCACATTTAGACACTGTGTGGCCCAAGGGCTCATTTGAACCCGTGTGGAGTGTTGAAGGTAACGCCGCCCGTGGTCCTGGAGTATTTGATATGAAAGCTGGTTTTGTCCAAGCACTCTATGCGATGAAGGGTGTCGTTGGTGCTGCCGCATTAGTTGCAACAACTGATGAAGAAACCGGAAGTGCAACAAGTAAAGAGTTCATTAAAGAGATTTCACGTAAGGCTAAGGCAGTATTGGTAATTGAGGCTTCATTGAATGGAAAAGTAAAAACTGGCCGCAAAGGTACTGCCATGTATCAAGTGCGAATTCATGGAAAAGCTTCACACGCTGGGCTTGAGCCCGAAAAAGGTGAAAACGCAACTGTAGAGATGGGTCATGCAATTCTTGCCGTTGCAGCTCTTGAAAATAGACTCCTTGGCACGACAGTGGTTCCAACAATGTTACGGGCTGGAAATACAACCAATACGGTCCCTGATTTAGCAGTCTTAGATATCGATGTTAGATCTTTTTCGGTTGCTGAAATCGAACGAGTGGATGCAGCAATTCGAAATTTACAGGCAGTTAATCCTGAAGCTCGCTATGAAATTACTGGTGGATTTAATCGTCCACCACTAGAGACTTCATCGACCATGGCCTTGTATGAACGAGCTGCAAAAGTTGCTGCAACGTTAGGTATGCCTCCACTTGAACACGCATCTGTAGGTGGTGCAAGTGATGGTAACTTCGCTGCAGCTGCGGGTGCACAAGTTCTAGATGGTTTAGGTGCAGTTGGTGATGGCGCGCATGCTGCGCACGAATGGGTAGACATCACAACCCTTGAGCCTCAAAGCGCCCTATTGCATGCACTTATCAAGGATTTACTTAATGACTGATGGGCCGTTGATTGTTCAAAGTGATAAGACGTTACTTTTAGATATTGATCACCCTCTTTCTACTGAGTGCCGACGGGCGATTGCACCTTTTGCTGAGTTAGAGCGCTCCCCTGAACATATTCATACGTATCGTTTAACGCCTCTTGGATTGTGGAATGCACGCGCTGCAGGCCACGATGCGGAACAAGTTATTGATACGCTTATTAAATATTCGAGGTATGCGGTTCCGCATTCAATTTTGATTGATGTCGCCGAGACGATGTCTCGTTATGGGCGCTTACGACTTGAAGCTGATCCAGTTCATGGATTAATCCTTGTCACTACCGATACTGCTGTTCTCGAAGAAGTAATACGTGCGCGCAAAATTGTGCCATTACTCGGTGCCAGAATCGATGCACAAACAATTGCAGTTTTACCAAGCCAGCGTGGTCAGATTAAGCAGTCCTTATTGCGATTGGGATGGCCGGCTGAAGATTTTGCAGGTTATGTAGATGGCCAAGCTCATGCAATTGATTTAGTTCAAAGCGATTGGAAAATACGCCCTTATCAGGAGTTAGCCGCAGAAGGATTTTGGCATGGCGGCTCAGGTGTTGTTGTGCTGCCGTGCGGGGCGGGAAAGACTATCGTCGGTGCAGCCGCTATGGCACACGCAAAGGCAACAACTTTAATTTTGGTTACAAATACAATTGCTGCTCGTCAATGGCGGGAAGAGTTATTGAAGCGAACGACTCTCAATGAAGATGAGATTGGTGAATATTCAGGAGCAAAAAAAGAGATTCGCCCAGTAACTATTGCGACATACCAAGTCATGACTAAAAAGAAAAATGGTGTGTACGCTCACTTGGATCTCTTTGATTCTTATGACTGGGGTTTGATTATCTATGATGAAGTGCACTTATTACCTGCGCCAATCTTTCGCTTTACGGCAGATATTCAATCTCGCCGCCGATTAGGTTTAACGGCAACACTCGTCCGTGAAGATGGCATGGAGGGAGAAGTTTTCTCGCTTATTGGACCGAAGCGATTTGACGTTCCTTGGAAAGAGATTGAATCGCAAGGTTATATTGCGCCTGCCGAATGTATTGAAGTTCGCGTCAACTTAACTGAAAACGAGCGTTTGATGTATGCAACGGCCGAACCTGAAAATCGTTACCGAACCTGTGCAACAACTCGAACTAAGCGTGATGTTGTAGAAGCGCTAGTTGAAAAACATAAAGGTGAACAAATCTTGGTAATTGGTCAGTACATTGACCAGTTAGATGAACTCTCTGAGGCTCTCGGAGTTCCGCTAATCAAAGGTGATACGCCAATTAAAGAGCGCGAAGTGCTCTTTAATAAATTCAGGACTGGCGAAGTCACTTGCTTAGTTGTCTCAAAGGTAGCTAACTTTTCAATTGACTTACCCGATGCAACTATTGCTATTCAGGTATCAGGTGCATTTGGCAGCCGTCAAGAAGAGGCACAGAGATTAGGACGAATCCTTCGACCAAAATCTGATGGACGAAGCGCAAAATTCTATTCTGTAATCTCGCGTGACACTATCGATCAGGACTTTGCCCAAAATCGTCAGCGTTTTTTAGCTGAACAGGGCTACTCGTACAAAATTATCGACGCTGACGATGTTTTTCAAGGGAAGATTTAAATCTCACTGGGTCAACTCGCCAAAAATCATGGTGCTCCCCATTTATATGTATAACTGGAATCTGCTCTCCATAGAGTTTCTCTAACTCTAAATCACCATCGATATAGATTATTTCGATGGTAAAGCCCAGTTCGACCCGCATTGACTCTAACTGCTCTATAGCAATTTCACAGAGATGGCAACCAATTCTGCTGTAAACCGAGATGGCAGCGGTGCTAACCCTGTTAGTTTCCTTAGAGATATCCATTTCGCCCTCAGATGCCATAGGCGAATCATCTCACCCTGCTAACGTGCGCATGTGCGGGGAAATCAATTGAGGCGGCTTCAGGCTATTGCTATAGCGGCGATTTTGTTCACCTCTTTTTTAATCGCCCCTCCCGCGCAGGCCTTATTCCGAGTGATGCCAGATACAACGTGGGGAGATATCTACGCTGGAAGCACTACAGACACCACACCGCAAACTCGAGTTAAGCCATCGAATCTACAAAGCATCTCAAAGTTCAATGTTAAGTACAGTAATTTTCCTGATTGGGCGCGAATAGAAGTTCAAGCGGCCATAGATATTTGGGGGGCTAACTTTCCGTCCACCGTGCCAATCAATGTAGATGCCTCTTGGGGACGATCAAGTTCATATGGAGTTCTTGGAAGTGCGAGCAATGTTGATTTCTATCAAGGTTTTGCTGGTGCACCAGATCCATCACTGTGGTACTCATCGGCATTAGCAAATGCATTAGCTGGAAAAGATTTAGATAAGACAAAACCTGAGATTATTATTCAAGTTAATTCAAGTGCCCGGTGGAATAGCAGGGGTGATGGCGCTCCAACAATCTCCGAATATGATTTAGAGTCGGTTTTCTTACATGAAATTGCGCACGGTTTAGGATTTTCATCAAATGATGGATACGGATTAACTCGTGATTCATCTGGAAGATATGTTGCAGTAGGAAGCCTTGAACAGCCAACACCATTTGATGCGTACGCTCAAACGATTGATGGTCGACGTCTTGCAGATATTCCAACACCTTCGACCGAATTAGCCTCTATATTGACATCGTCTTTAGTGTGGTCTGGTCCACTCGGAATTAGAGCCAACAATGGTGAAAAACCTAAACTCTATACTCCTTCGCGATACCAAGCCGGATCATCAACTAGCCACTTAGATGAAGACACATTTTCAAAAACCGGACTTAACTCAGTAATGACTCCAAGCCTTGATCCCGGTGAGATTTTCCGCGAACCAGGAGCTTTGTTGCTGGCGATGATGGAAGATATGCGCAATAAGCCGCCTGCTGGAGTTGCCACTGGTCTGCCAGATTCACCCAGAAATGTAAAGGCATACATAGGTGATTCAACTGCTTTAGTTGCTTTTGATCCACCAGCAAATCTGAGAACTGCTCAATTGACTGAATATGTAGTTAAAAACCTTAAAACTGGGGTTGAAAAGAAAACGCTTTCTAGTCCCGTGATTATGGGTGGATTAAAAAATGGAACTAGTTATACATTCAGTGTCATCGCACGCAATGCTTTGGGAAATTCCGCTGCAGTGATAACACCGCCCATGATTCCCCAGACCGCTTGGAAGAGCACCGTCTTAGATGCCTCTGCCGATGGCAAATCCCTTGCCAGCACGACGTTTAATGGACAACCTGCCGTTGCCTATACCGACTCTAAAAGCGGCGATTTAAAACTAGCTACGTTTGATGGGAAACTTTGGAAGAAAGTAACTGTAGATGGTGCCGGTGGAACTGGCGGACAAACTAAGAATCTCATTAATGGCCCAATTTCTATGTGTGTAAATGGCACAGGTACTAAACAGACGTTACATATTTTTTATACAGATGGCACTGATAAAGATCTTCGATACGTAGCTTATAACGGTAAGAGTTTTGCCTTTGAGATTGTAGATGGCAATGGCGCGGCTCTCAATGACTACTCAGATCCTGTTCGAACACGTTCGTCGAGTGATGTAAGTGTTTCAAATGCCTGTGTTGCTACACCAAATACTGTTCAAGTATTTTACCGCGATGAAAGTCAAGGCGTTTTATTGGGCGCAGTGAAGGTTAAAAATTCTTCGTGGAATTTCGAGCTTTTAGATGGTGATCGAGTAACCGATGGCCGTTCAACTGGCGATGTGGGATTCCATTTAGCTGCGACTTTCGATGGCTCGCAAACTGTTGTTCTCTATGATTCGGTGGTTTCTGTAAATCAGAAACAAGAAACTTCAACCGGCGAAGTCAGGGTTGCATCTCGCGCAGGAACCGATACGAAAGGCTGGACATATCAAACTTTAGATTTACCTAGCGATAATGCCAATGTTTTTGGATTTGATGTAAACCTTCTACGTATCGGCAACGATGTTATGGCCTCCTGGCTAGCATCATCATTGCTATCGTCGCCTAAACCAGATCAAATTCATTGGACATTATTAAGCGACCCAAGCAACGTTAAATCAATGACGACCGAAAGCTTCGGAACCCCAGGAGAGCGCATCCTCCTAGATGGCAAAACTATTATCTTTGGCTGTCAGGATCGACTGTGCTCACTTGAGACCTCGAAAATAGCCCTTGGTCAAAGTTCTATTCGCTTAGTTACAAACACCCAATCTCCTGAAAGAACTCAGAGTGCTTGGGTCTCGGTTAAAAAAATTACATACCTACTTGCCAGTCTTGGTGGCGCGTTAGTCTTATTAAAACCGTAATTACTATTTAGCATTACGGCGCTGAATACGAACCTGCCTCAGAAGTTTAGGTTCCTCTACTTGAGAGAAAAAATGGAGACTAATTCCTTGCTTGCGCTCACACATAGCAGACCCAGGGTTTTTGTTGAGAGTAAGCCAAGGACATCCCGCTGTTCGGCGGGCGCGCTATAGGCAGCGATGATGCCGCCCTTTCCATCAAAAGTAAGTAAAAGCGGACGGACAGACTTTGGCTTCCAATTGGCAATCTGTGGAATCGGCCCAGTAGATGCAAAAAAAGCAAATGCTGAGCCAGAAGTGAATGCCGGTCCAGATGATGCAAAACGATAAGTCCATGTCGGGACGTATGTCGTAGAAAATTTAGTAATTGCTGATTCAATTTTATTATCGGAAATAATTTCACCACCAAGTAAAAGTGATGAACTAGCACTATTCCAATTTCGAGACGCCTTAGCTGCCGAACTGCGCACGACCGAGATTATTGCTGCAGACTTTGAAATTTTTACTATTATTCCATCGGTAATACCTACTAATTTCTTTCCATTGAGAACCTCTGAACTTGATCCAACAACAGTTAATGAGCCATCGGAATGTCGCACAACTGAATCCAAAGTAGTCGATTCCTTTCCAATGATCAAAACCTTACTAAACTCCCCCGCTAAATCACTATTGACTACAAAACCTGCACTTCCTTTTTCAGTTGAAGTGATTCCGACGAGAGTAACTCCACTCTTATCGATAGCTAGTGAAGTGATTACTACTGGCTGTGCAGGTTGCAAAATATATGTGCTCAATGCATGCGTACTTTGTTCTATTTTCCATAGAACTACATCTCGTAAACTATTATCTAAATTTACTGGGATCGAATTTACCTTATCAGGGTTAAGTGGAGTCGCGTTAGGCGATGGAGTTGGACTTTGTAGGGGTTGCGAAATTGAGCCTGCAATCCAAATATTTCCTGCACTATCTGGCGTAGCGGCCGTGGCAATCGAATGCAGCTGTGGATCTAAATCTATTTTCCATTGTTCTTCACCTAAAAAGTTCACTGCCCGGACGTAAGATTTATCTAGTTTTGTACCATAAACGATAATTGAAGTACTTGTTGCAACTACGCCGCTGATTTCATCGACATTACCAACTGTCGCTACTAGCTTTAAATCTTTTACTGCTATTTGTGTGGGTGCAGCGGCGCTCATTGATGTAAATAGAAGAGACGTGATAAAAATAAGTGAGATTAAGCGCTTCACGCTAGTTCCTGCGAGCGATCGCGCGCCGCTTTCATGGCTTTGGCCACGATCATAGATAACTCACTACTTTCAAAGGATTGTAAAGCTGCCGCAGTCGTGCCATTAGGGCTCGTAACATTTTCGCGCAGAGTTGTTGCAGATTTTCCTGAGGTCTCAAGGAGTTTAGCTGCACCGATAATTGTCTGATTAGTCAGTGTTGTCGCATCCTCCAAAGAAAGTCCAAGCTCTTGAGCACCGGCAACCATGGCCTCTACAAATCTAAAGAAATATGCAGGACCTGATCCACTAGTTGCAGTCACTGCATCCTGTAAATCCTCCGGCACCTCAATAACTGTGCCCGTTGCTGCTAGGAATTTCGTTACAAACTCCCTTTGTACAACGCTGACACCTGCGCCAACTGATATTGCCGCCATGCCCGCGCCAACAATGGTGGCAGTGTTTGGCATTACGCGAATCACTGGGTTCTGGACTCGCGCTGAAATGAAATCAATTCTTTTACCTGCAGCAAAGCTAACAATGACTGCCTGGGGATTAATTGCATCCCGTAAATCATCTAAAACTCCAGCCATATCCTGAGGCTTTACTACAAGTAAGACAACATCGGCAGAAGTTACGTTGGTTTGAAGATCATCTGAATTAATTCCGTACAACGCGATCAATTCATTTTGGCGATCAGCTCGCTTTTCAGAGATTGTTACGCAATTAGCAGCAACACCGCTTGATATGAGCGCTGATATAAGCGCTTCGCCCATTACTCCAGCACCTATTACACCAACGCGCATCTGCTGACTCATTGTGCAAGCGTACCTGTTAAGCGTGTAGGCTCTGCGACTATGTCGGAACTAAAGCCAGGTTTTGCACGTGATTGGGTTGAATTTACTGACCCACATAATGAAGAAGAAATATTTAAGTGCGACTTAACCTGGTTGACCTCTTATTGGACCTGTATCTATGGCGATGGCTGCCAAGGCGTATTTAAAAGCCAACCAGATGCGGGTTGCTGCACTGAAGGCGCCATGTATACCGATGAAGAAGACGAAGCACGTACTGATAAAGCGGCGGCCTACTTAACTCCCGATATGTGGCAGTTTTACTCTGAAGCACGCCCAAAGAAACCAGGTGCAAAACTTCGGATTTCAGAGAAAGATGAAGATGGTGAGCGAAAGACTCGTCGCGTAGAAGATGGTTGTATCTTCTTAAACCGCAAAGGCTACGAGGCTGAAGGTTTTACCGGATCATTTGGCTGCGTTTTGCATCACCTTGCTATCAAAGAGAATAAACATTTCGTCGATACCAAACCTGATGTGTGCTGGCAGTTACCTTTACGTCGTAGTTTTGAAACTCGTGAAGTTGGCGAGCGCGAATATTCCGTCACTGTTATTGGCGAATATGAGCGCCTTGCATGGGGCGATGGTGGCGATGACTTTGATTGGTACTGCACCAGCAATACCGACGCTCATATCGGTAAAGAGCCGGTTTATATTTCAAATAAATATGAGCTTCAAAAACTTATGGGTGAGGGCCCTTACGCTGAGTTAGCGCGCATGTGCGATCAACGTATGGCGGGAATCCGCGATGCCCAAGCGCGATCATTACCTCTCTTTGTGATTCAGCATCCAGCAACGCTGGCTGCCGCTAAGCAATAGTCAGTCCTTGGTTCTAGGCTCTACCTATGGCCAAAGTCGAAAAGGATCCCTTCCGCTGCAGTGAGTGCGGATGGACATCCCAAAAATGGGTAGGCCGATGCGGTGAATGCCAAGCATGGGGATGTGTTGAAGAGCTGGCAGCGCCTAAAAAGCTCTCACTAGTTGCTGGAC
>Ga0214919_10000910_pt1 | contig 50054 bp, 50 predicted proteins | sample LL1503_MetaG_FD_177994 | JGI IMG/M metagenome (GOLD analysis project Ga0214919, IMG submission 177994) | Freshwater microbial communities from Lake Lanier, Atlanta, Georgia, United States - LL-1503 | ecosystem: Environmental > Aquatic > Freshwater > Lake | place: USA: Georgia | collected...
AGGCTGTTCGACCCAGCCTTGCCTTGAGCTGCTGGCGAAAGTTTGAATGGTCCCAGACCGCGGCCAAAGCCCTTGGGTGCAGCGCCTGAATCATCAAAGAAGACAAGCCACCCACCATCATGGCGGAAAAATCGGCATGGACCTTCCAGACAACGGAGTGGGGACCGAACAGGCCAGGGTCGCCAAGTGGTTGCTCAAACTCCTTCAACGAAGAAGACGCACCCGTCATGTTTTGAAGCCCTTTTCCGATGGCATCAAAAGCCAGAGGCTTCACGATTTTGATGATGCTAGAAATCAATTTAATTAGACCTACAAAATTTTGTGCAATTGGGCAAGTAGAAGATTGGCCGATAGAGAAACATTCTCAATTGGACGTTAGAAAACTAATTTAAATCAATTCCATCATCGTCACAAAAAATTCATCCGAATGCCCTTAAAAATACATACCTTGTAGCGAACATGCGAGTTCTTTCTAGGAGCAGTAAGCGCATGACTTTTTCATCCAAAATTGTAACTTTCGCAGTTTTCATATCTGCAGTTTCAATGTCAATTGCCCAGCAAACGAATCTCCCTTCAGTTCGGGTTGCTGTTCAACAAATCGCAAACTCAGGCACGCTGACGCCTTTGCGGGAACAGTCAAACGTTGGCTCGAGAACTTTTCCAATGATCTACGCTAGCTTGATTGAACTCGACAGGCAGGGCGATTTATCCTTGAAGCCAGGTTTGGCAACTTCATGGAAGCGTATTGACGATTACACAGTTGAGTTAAAACTTAGACAAGGCGTTAAGTTTCACAACGGTGATGAAATGACCGCTGAAGATGTCGCCTTCACATTCGGACCGGAGTACATGTTTGGCACTACGAAGCCCATACGTGTAGGTCAAGTTGCATCCACCATTGGCACCAGCACCAACCCTGGTACTCCGGCGGCTGCCGTCAAAATTTCAAGTGTCACGCTGCCACCTGAAGTTCCGGCGGTGGCTAGGCGCATGTGGCCCTCTTTAGAGCAAGTCAAAGTCATCGACAAATACACAGTTCGATTCATCAATTTGGCACCAGACATGACGCTAGAAGGTCGGATTGCACGCTCTTCTGAAATTATTTCTAAGCGCGCATTTCTAGCTTCTAAAGATTGGACAAGCTGGGCTAGAAACCCTGTGGCCGCTGGCCCCTTCAAGATCAAAGAATTTAAACCAGATAACTATTTAATTCTAGTTCCGCATGAGGCCTACTTTGCTGGCAAACCGACTGTCAAGGAAGTTCGCTATCAGGTGGTTCCAGAAGTTTCGGGTCGCGTCAATGGTTTGCTCAGCGGCGAGTACGACTTTGTGACCGATGTGCCACCTGATCAAATTAAAACCATTGAAGCAAATCCGAAATTTGAAGTTGTCGGTGGCCCCGTTTTGAATCACCGCATCATTGTGTTTGACAAGAACCATCCTCAATTGGCGAATCCAAAAATTCGATTGGCGATGTCCCACGCCATTGACCGTGAGTCTATTGTGAAATCTTTGTGGGCTGACAGAACAACAGTTCCTGCAGGACTGCAATGGGAATATTACGGTCCGATGTTTCAAAAATCTTGGACGGTGCCCAAATATGATCCGAGCTTAGCCATGAAACTGATCAAGGAATCTGGCTACAAAGGCGAACCCATTCCCTTCAGAGTCCTTAACAACTATTACACCAATCAAGTTCAAACCGCGCAAGTCTTAACTGAAATGTGGCGTGCTGTGGGCTTGAATGTTGAGTTGCAAATGAAAGAAAATTGGGGACAAATTTTTGAAACAACTAGCCCACGTGCTGTGCGCGACTGGTCAAATTCTGCGCCCTTTAACGATCCGATTAGCTCTATCGTGAACCAACACGGCCCTAATGGACAGCAACAACAAATGGGTGAATGGCGCAACAGCGAATTCAATACCTTGTCCACTTTGCTTGAAACTTCGACCAACACTGGCAATCGCCAACGTGCATTTGCCAGGATGTTAGAAATTGCAGAACGCGAAGATCCTGCCTACACAGTGCTGCACCGCAATGTGGTTTTCTACGGCAAACGAAAAGATATTCAATGGAAATGGTCGCCAACTTTCACAATGGATTTTCGTGCCTCTAATCTGCGCATGCCTAGCACCAAGCAATGACATTCGCTGTCAATGATTCAACGCATTTTGAGTTGAATTCTCCGCTGATTCGCATTCAAAATTTAAAAGTCAGCTTCCCATCTAGGCAATCACCAGCGAACCTTTTAAGAGTTTTACATGGTATTGACCTAGATGTTTTCCCTGATGAATGCTTGGGACTAGTGGGTGAGTCGGGCTGTGGAAAAAGTGTGACTTGGCTTGCAGTGCTTGGATTGCTCGGTCAACACGTTCTTGTTGAAGGTAAGTTTTGGCTTAAGCAACAATCACTACATGGACTCAATGATTCAGAGTTGTCGACAATTCGCGGCAAACGCATTGCCATGATTTTTCAAGATCCTGCCTCAGCTTTGAATCCAGTTTACAAAGTGGGCCACCAATTAGAGGAAGCATTGATGCTTCACAGATCTTTGAACCGCCAGCAAGCAGAAGCCCAAAGCATCAGGCTCATGGATCAGGTTCACATACCAAACGCGAAACAACGAGCCATGTCTTACCCTCATGAACTGTCTGGCGGAATGAACCAGCGAATCATGATTGCAATGGCGCTCGCAGGCGAACCAGAGTTGTTGATCGCAGATGAGCCTACAACCGCACTTGACGTCACCATTCAAGCTCAAATACTAGATCTTCTAAGCGAAGTACGGCGCGAGACGAAAATGGCGATGGTTCTCATTTCACATGACCTCAGTGTCATTGCCCAACAATGCGATCGAGTGACGGTCATGTATGCGGGTCGAACAATTGAAGCAGCTGATGCAGGCGACATTTTCAGGTCGGCCCATCACCCTTACACGCGTGGTTTGATTGACTCAATTCCCGAATTTGATACACCAGTTGAGCGGTTAAATGCGATTGCAGGTCAGGTACCCGAGCCTGGGAGCCTGACGACGGGTTGCAGTTTTGAGCCGCGTTGCCAACGCGCACAAACCAATTGTCGATCAGCCATGCCTCAAATGATGCCCTTAGGAAGCTCTAATCAAGTGGCGTGTTTCCACCCAATCGCATGAGTACCCCATTGATCAATCTGCTGCAAGTTAACCAGCTGACCAAACACTTTGAAGTGCCCGTCACTGGCGGATGGGTCAACCGCAGCGCAAGCTTGCGTGCAGTTGATGGCATTTCGTTTAGCTTGAATGAAGGTCGGACCTTGGGCTTGGTGGGTGAGTCTGGATGTGGCAAAACGACGGCAGCTCGTTTGGTTTTAGGTTTAATGAAGCCAACGGCGGGAAGCATCGTGTTTGAGGGTCACGAAATATCAGCAACGCGAAATGCGGAATGGCGATCGACTCGCAAACGCATGCAAATGGTCTACCAAAACCCGTTAGGTGCATTGGACAGAAGGTTGAAAGTCATCGATCAAGTCACAGAGCCTCTCAAGATTCACCAGATTGAAGACGCACGCACCCAAATTGAAAAAGCTCAGAATTTATTGGGAGAACTTGGTTTATCGAGTACCCATTGGCACAGATACCCGCATGAACTTTCTGGCGGACAAAGACAACGCGTCGTTTTAGCAAGGGCCATGATATTGAGTCCCAAATTACTGGTCTGCGATGAACCCGTTTCAGCTTTAGACGTCTCAATTCAAGCGCAAGTTATCAATTTGTTGCAAGATATTCAAGACAAATATGGAGTTGCCAGTTTGTTCATCAGCCACGACCTGAAGGTTGTCAGGCAAGTGAGCCACAACGTTGCTGTTATGTATTTGGGCAAAATTGTGGAGCAAGCGCCCCCTGAAGTCTTATTTAAATCGCCGCAACACCCCTATTCTCAAGCACTCATCTCTGCCATTCCTTCTGTGAGTCATCGCAAAAATCATGGGCGGGTCTTGCTGCAGGGAGATCCACCCAGTCCATTATTTTTGAAGCCAGGGTGTTCATTTGCGCCAAGATGTCATTTGGCAATGCCAGTTTGTTTTGTAAGCCAACCTCAACTGACTCCAATTAATGATCAACATTCGGCTGCCTGTCACCTGATCACCAAGGATGCGGCATGCTGAATTATTTAGTCACTCGGCTGGCCAGGGCAAGCTTGACTCTTTTCTTAATACTGACTTTTTCATTTTTTATTTTGAGAATGACTGGCGATCCCGCCATGTTAATTATGTCGCCTGATGCGCCGCCCGAGGCGCTTGAGGCGTTCCGAAAAGGCTGGGGTCTTGATGCCCCACTTTGGGATCAGTACCTAGGCTTTTTGGGAAATCTATTGCAAGGCAACTTTGGCTATTCCATGAGAGATAAAAGCCCTGCGATGGAATTGGTTATTTCCAGAATTCCTGCAACATTGACACTGGCCATACCTGCATTCTTTTTAAAACTGATCATTGGTATTCCTGCTGGAGTGATGGCTGCCCTGTACCGAAACAGTTGGATAGATCGCGCATTGATCAGCCTCTCAATTGCTGGCCACACTGTGCCAAGTTTTGTCTTGGGCTTGGTGCTTGTTCTGATTTTTTCTGTGTCATTGGGATGGCTTCCAAGCGGCGGTGACAGCAGTTTTAAACACCTCATATTGCCAGTTATCACATTGAGTTTAGGGGGCGCTGCCGTGTTGGCAAGGTTCACACGCTCAGCCATGCTAGAGGTGATGGGGCAGCCCTACATTCGCACAGCGAGTGCAAAGGGCCTGAAATGGCACATGGTTGTCAAACACCATGCGATGCCAAACGCTGCCATTCCAACTCTGACCGTCATAGGCTTTATGGTGGGAAGTCTTATTGCAGGTGCCGTGGTGGTTGAAAGTGTTTTTTCTTGGCCGGGCGTTGGCCGATTGCTGGTGACATCTGTCGCTAACAGAGATCTGGCTGTTGTTCAGTGTCTACTCTTGCTGGTTGGAACAACCATGGTCTGCTCTAATTTATTGGTAGATGCTTTGTACGGATGGGTAGACCCCCGAGTGCGCAATTCTTCGTCTCAAGCTGAAAAATGAAAACATTTAAATTTTGGCGCTCTGAAATTAACGCTTTGCCACTGCTGGTATTGATTTGTTTGACATGGCTTGTTGGCATGGTTGTAGTCGCATTCACAGCAGATTTAATTGCCCCCTACGCCTACACTAAATTAAGCTTATCTGATCGATTGCTCCCTCCCATATTCTTTGGTGGTAATGTGGACCATCTGCTTGGAACAGATGAATTAGGACGCGATGTTTTATCAAGGCTTCTTTATTCAATTCGAATCAGTTTGTTGGTGGCTTTTAGCAGCACCTTGATCTCTGCTGCTCTCGGAATCGGCATGGGATTTTTGGCGGCCCACTTTAGGGGCTGGGTAGAGCAGTTGGTCTTGGTTTTAGTTGACTTTCAAGCTTCTATGCCCTTCATGATTATTGCGCTTGCAGTGTTAGCATTTTTTGGCAACACACTGCTGCTTTTCATAGCATTAATGGGTTTTTACGGCTGGGAACGAGCCGCACGCATTGCACGTGGCCTGACCATTGCCGCTAACGAACAAGGTTACGCCGCTGCTGTTTATGACTTGGGTGCATCGCCTTGGCGGGTTTACTTAAAACATATTTTGCCCAATATTGCCAGCACCCTTATTGTCAGTATCACGCTGACATTTCCTGAAGTTATTTTGCTTGAATCGGGTCTCTCCTTTTTAGGATTAGGCGTTCAACCTCCCATGACAAGCTTAGGTAACATGGTCGGGTATGGCCGTGAATATTTGCAATCTGCCCCTTGGATTTTGCTTGCTCCCAGCTTCTTCATCGTGGTCACCACCTTCTCAGTCAGTATGGTGGGAGATTGGCTAAGAGATCGACTAGACCCCACTCTGAATTAAATGACATCACTCCGTTTGAATTGGAAAATAAAATGAAACAGACCAAAAACGTCCTCTTGATCGTTGTAGACCAATGGCGAGGTGATACCTTGCCCATGCTCGGTCACCCTTTGATCAAAACGCCCAACATTGAAGCCTTGGCCAAGCAAGGGGTCACCTTTGCCAATCACTTTACACAAGCCGTTCCATGTGGCCCAGGCCGAGCAAGTTTACTAACGGGCTTGTACATGATGAACCACCGTGCGGTTCAAAACACCATTCCACTGGATGCGCGCCACACCAACTTGGCCATTGAAGTTCGCAAGGCCGGATACGACCCAGCACTGGTTGGCTACACCACCACCACACCCGACCCCCGAGAAACTGCCGCCCAAGACCCCCGCTTCAAGGTGCTCGGTAGCGATATGGAAGGCTGGAAGCCTGTAGGCTCATGGGGCTTGAAAATGGAGGCTTACTTTGGATGGCTTGAGTCACAAGGCGTGAAGTTGCCTGCAAATCCTTGGGACATTTGGCTTCCAGAAAATTTAGAATCAGAAGAAGTTGGCGCAAGCAACAAGCCAAGTCGAATTCCAGCGCATTTGTCTGACACCACGTGGTTTACAGACCGAGCCATGGACTATTTGCGCAGTGTTCAAAACAAACCTTGGTTTTTGCATCTGGGCTATTACCGCCCTCACCCGCCTTTTGCGGCCCCAGCCCCTTACAACGACATGTACTCGGCAGCCGAGTGTCCCAAACCCATTCGTGCCCAAACTGCAGCCCAAGAATCTGCACAGCATCCATTGCTCAAGTTCTATGTAGACAACATCACCAGAAAAAGCTTTTTCCAAAATGGTCAAGGTCTTGGCAGCAGCATGTCAGAGGCTGAGGTTTTACAAATGCGCGCAACCTACTACGGTCTCATGACTGAGATTGATGATCAACTAGGCCGCGTATTTTCGTTTCTCAAAGAGACAGGTCAGTGGGACAACACCTTAATTGTGTTCACCAGCGACCATGGCGAGCAATTGGGCGACCATCACCTGCTAGGAAAAATTGGCTACTTTGACCAAAGCTATCACATTCCCATGATTGTGCGTGACCCAGAAGCTAGGGCAGATGTTTCTCGCGGCAACGTGGTTCAAGAATTTACTGAGACCATCGACACAATGCCAACCATTTTGAACTGGCTAGGACAGCCCGTACCCAGAGCATGTGATGGTGAATCTTTGAGTCATTTCTTGCATGAAGGCAAAGCGCATCCCAAGTGGCGCACAGAAGTGCATTATGAATACGACTATCGAAATATTTTTTACTCAAAACCTGAAGACGTTTTAGGAACGCACATGGACGAAAGTTCTTTGGCTGTGGTGCAGGATGAGAACTACAAATACGTTCATTTTCCAGCACTGCCGCCCTTATTTTTCGACTTGAAAAATGACCCCCATCAAATGAACAACGTGGCGATGCAACCCGAGTACGCAGCAACGATGCTGGTCTACGCGCAAAAAATGCTGAACTGGCGTTTAAAGCACGCAGACAAAACTCTAACAGGCTACGCTGCCAGCCCAGAAGGACTGACAGAACGGATGTAACAACATCTAAACTTAATTTGCGCGACATCAGTTTGTCATCCACATCGTTGAAAGTATTGTTTCATTCTTTCACTTTATGGAGATTTTGATGTTCGCCAAGTTCATTGCGCCAGTCATACTGGTCGCCAGTTTCGCTCAGTTTGCAGTTGCGCAAACTGAGTTTCCTGCTACCTTAGCAGGCCATGCTGTGTTGCCTGCACAAACCTTCATCGACCCGCCTGCCGATGCACCCGAAGATCTGAAAATTTCAGGCAAATTCACAGATGGCCTAACTCGCAACGAAAAAATTGGATCATTTGAAGGACGCTCAGCAGGCCGTCCAACAGGTGTATTTTTACCCTTCAAAGGGCAGCCTGTACAAGGTCATTCTGGTATCAAAAGAATGGCAGACGGCACTTACTGGGTCCTCACAGACAATGGCTTTGGCTCCAAGGCCAACTCACCCGATGCAGCCCTCTTTCTGTCGCACTATCGCATCGACATGGTCTCTGGGAATATTGAGCGCTTGCGCACTGTCTTTCTTCACGACCCCGATAAAAAAGTACCCTTCAGAGTTGTTCATGAAGGCACCGCCAAGCGCTACCTCACAGGTTCTGATTTTGACCCTGAGGGCTTTCAAATCATTGGTGGTAAATTTTGGATCGGTGACGAGTTTGGTCCTTATTTAATCCGCGCCACTATGGACGGCAAAATTGAAGCCGTCTTTGAAACCATGGCTGACGGCAAACCGGTTATGTCGCCAGATCACTATAAAATTGTCACTCCTGTTCCCGGTCAAGCCTTGCCTGCCACAGTCAATCTAGGCCGCTCACGTGGCTACGAGGGATTGGCATCCAGCAAAGACGGTAAGTTTATTTATGGCTTGCTTGAAGGTGCACTTTGGGACAACAACACCAAAGACTGGGAAAAAATACAAGGTCAGCAAGTTCTTCGCATTCTTGAGTTTTCAGTGGCTGAAGAAAAATGGACAGGCCGTCATTGGAAATATGTGCTCTCGCCAGGTGCCACAGCCATTGGTGACTTCAACATGATCGATGCCGACACCGCTTTGGTCATTGAGCGCGACAACGGCGAAGGCACTGTAGATCGTGCTTGTGCTGACAACAAAGCGGCACCCAACTGCTTCCATGATCTTGCAAAGTTTAAGCGCGTCGTGAAAATTGAAATGAATGACGCTAATGTGAACAGCCCCGTTCGCAAAATCGGTTTTATCGATTTGATGAAGATTCAAGATCCGCATGGCAAGTCACGCAAGCCGCTGAACAACGGCGTTTTGACTTTCCCATTCTTCACCATTGAAAACGTGGATGTAGTGGACAACAAGCACATCATTGTTGGAAACGACAATAACTTGCCGTTCTCTTCATCACGCGACCCCAACAAGGCTGACGACAATGAATTTATCCTGTTGGAAGTAGAGGCGTTGCTGAAGGCGCGCTAATTTGAGGCTACTTGCCACTGCTAATGCAGTGGCATTGTGAATTACGAAATTAAAAGATCGACTCTCATAGCGAGTCGATCTTTTTTCATTCAAATTTCGTTAATTTCATTCAACTCAAAAGCTTCCATCACTGCAATTTCAGAATACTGAACTGCATTCAATTGATGGCGATAGGCCTTGAATGAATGCAATTCCGATGCAGTTTGGTCACCCGCATCGTAGGCATCAGCAGCAAGCTCATGCTCCTTGGCAGCTTCAGAAAAATGATGTGCAGCCATGCGATGGTTTTCGCTTGGGCTGTCAAACTCATCCGCAAAATCACCTTCGACGTCGACTTCATGTACATGGTTTTCAGGTGTCATTCAGATTCTCCTTAAGTTGAGGGTTGACAGCTTCAAGAGTTGTCAACGATTAATTTAGCTCTTCCGCGTGTCTATTTAATGAATAGAAGATGATTTGTTAATGCTCAAAATTTAAGCAGTTGCTTATTCAAGCTTACTTTATTCATTAGCACTTAGACCGTCGCATTGATCAACGTTCATGCCAGTGTCACAAACCTCTGGCAATTTGGATTTTTCTGGATCTGTTGGTCATCAAGCTCATCACAAATTGTTGGAGAAAACATGAAAATCAAACTTTTATTGGCAGCGGCATCCGTCGTCCTGCTACAGGCATGCGGCGGAGACAGCGCTCCATTGTTCAAAACACTATTAGGTGACGCACCTTTGGTCATTGGTCACCGTGGAGCATCGGGAACATTTCCAGAGCACACTATTGAGTCATATAAGGCCGCCATTGACCAGGGAGCTGATTTTGTAGAGCCAGACTTGGTTATGACCAAGGACGGCGTGATGATTGCCCGTCATGAACCCATGCTAGGCGGCACCACCGATGTGGCCACCAAGTTTCCAACCAGAAAGTCGACCAAAAATGTGGATGGCGAAGAAATTACGGATTACTTTGCTAGCGACTTTACATTGGCAGAGATCAAAACATTGCGTGCCGTTCAGTCAAATGGCAAGCGTTCAAAAATTTACGACGGCTTGTTTTCCGTTCCGACTTTGGATGAAGTCATTGCTTTGACCAAAGCTGAAGGCACCAAACTCGGACGCACCATTGGCATTTATCCAGAGATCAAACACTCAACCTTTCACGCCACTGTGGCCAACTTTGGTAAAAATGTGTTCGAAGATAAATTGGTAACAACACTTCATGCCGCCTATGGCAATGTGGCCACAGCGCCCGTTTTTATTCAGTCATTTGAAGTTGCCAACCTTCAATACTTGAACACCAAAACCAATATGAAGCTGGTACAACTGATCGACGCCTACGATGTGCTTGACGACGGTAGCATTCAAGTTGACACAGCGACATACAACCCATGGCGCCAGCCTTATGACTTTGTGGTTAGCAAAGATGCGCGTACCTTCAAAGACCTGGTCACTGCCAGCGGCTTAGATTTCATCAAGACCTACGCTGATGGCGTGGGTCCATGGAAGCCTTACTTGGTCAAGACAGTCAATGACAAAATTGATCGCAATGGCGATGGCAAGATCAACTCCTACGACCGCCGTGTAGATGGCTCAACTGGTGTAATTGAATTGGCACATCAAAAGGGTTTATTTGTTCACACATGGACTTTCCGCGGTGACGATGGCGGCTATGACCTTGGCTTTAGCGACGTCAAAGCCGAAATGGAGTACTACATGAAACTCGGTATTGACGCTGTATTCACTGACTTTCCTGCAGCTGGTGTATCTGCTTTGAAAGCTGTTCGCGGAAACTGATGTTTGCTTTGATCGCCTTCAAATTGGCGACATAAATAGTTGAGTCCATTTCGCAAATTGCGAAATGGACTCAAACTTAAAAAGACTTGGCACTCAACAGCAGTGCGCAATACATTTAGATTTTTTAATGGCCGCTGACTTGCACCATCAGTTTTTCAAAGTAAGCTAAGTCAGGGGTTTGATGGCCAGGCACCTTGGCCAAGTCGTCATATCGTCTTAGGCGAACCGCCTCTGCGTAGTATGGCAAATCTTCAAATGCACCAACTTGCTTCTCATCAAACACGCCGCCCTGCAACTCAAGGCTGTGCTTGGAGGCTGGCGAAAGGTCTGCCCAATAGCCCGCATCTACAGCACACAAATAGCGCTTGGCATCGACGTGCAATTTGATGGGCTCTAAAACGGCATCAGTAAATAGACTTCGTAAAAATGGCAAGGCCACAAATTGATGCAAGTCATCTTTGCTTGGCATGGTGTCAGTGAGCGTCACGCTTGGTCGATGTGGGCTCAACATATGTCCCAGATCATGGAGTAAGGCAGCTACAACAGTTTCAGGTGTCTCATTGGAGTGCTCTGCCAAAGCAGCACACTGCAAGGCATGGTCGAGTTGGCTAACAGCCTCTTGGCCATACCAAGTGGTGGCACGACTGCTTAAGAGTTGAACAATTTCAGGAATTGACAATGACATTTTGAAACATCTTTCAGGTGATTACCGAGCACGAACGCCAATGATAGCGAAACGCAACTTGGAGCACAGAAAATCAATGATAGCCACCGTGATCAAAATCAACAAAATGACAAATGACATCTGTTGGAACTCCATGGTTCTAATTTGCTCAGACAAGATCAAGCCAATACCACCCGCACCCACAATGCCAATGATGGACGCACTGCGCGTATTGGATTCAAAGGCATACAGCACTTGGCTTAACAAAACAGGCATCAACTGGGGCAAGATGCCAAAACGAACCGAGGTGAGCTTAGAGCCGCCTGTTGAAAGCACGCCCTCTACAGGCTTGTGATCTGCCGTCTCTATGGCCTCAGAAAACAATTTGCTGAAAATGCCCAGGTCGGCCATGAACAAGGCCAGCACACCTGCAAAGGGGCCCAGTCCAACCACGTTAATCCAGATCAAGGCCCAAATTAAAATATCAACGCCGCGCAGCGTATCGAAACTGCGTCTCGCCATAAATTGGACCAACCTGTTGAAGGTGGTGTTGCGAGCAGCCAAAAAACCAAGCGGAAAAGCGGCCAACGCTGCAGACAATGTACCCAGCAAAGCAATGGCCAAAGTTTCAAGCACGGCATACAGATAAACCTTGGTCATGGCCCACGATTCGGGATTGGGGGGCAGCATCAGTACCACCATTTTGCCCAATTCACCCAGCCCGCCCCACAGGCGCGCAAAGGTCATTTCTAATTTGTAAATGCCAAAGACAAACACTGCAAAGGCCACCAAGCCAATGAAAATGGCAATCAAATTATCTTGGTAGAAAGGCTTGAAATGGCTGGCATAGCGGCGGCGAAGCAACTCGCGCGGTGCTAAATCGGATGTGGCCAATGGGTTGACTGTCAAATCACTCATGACTTGGCTTCCAGTCCAATTAATTTGTGACGAATGCGTTCAGTCACTGCGTCAATGACCATGACTGTTGCAATGATCATGATCAATAAGGCACTGACGTCTGCGTAGTAAAACTTTCTGATCACTTCAAGCAATGTTTGGCCAATTCCGCCAGCGCCCACAAAGCCCAAAACGGATGCGCCTCTGACATTGATTTCAAAACGCAACAATGCATAGCTTGCAAAATTAGAAGCAACTTGTGGCAAAACGGCAAAACGAATTTTGTGAAACCAATTGCCGCCAGTAGCAACCACGCCATCTACCGGCTTCATGTCGATGTTCTCGACTACTTCTGCAAACAGTTTGCCCAAAGCGCCTGCAGTGTGAATGGCCAACGCCAAGATACCAGGCAAGGGCCCTAAACTGAAGGCAACAACAAAGATCAGTGCAAAAACCAATTCAGGCACTGTTCTACAAAATTCCATAAGTCGGCGAGTGAAAAACACCACGCCCTTGCTCTGCGTCAAATTTTGACTGGCCAAGAAACACAAGACAAATGCTGCAATAGCACCCAATAAGGTGCCCAAGTAAGCCATTAACAGGGTTTCACCCATCAGGGCTAACCACTTCTTCCAGCCCCAGAACCATTCAGCAGGATCTGAAATAACGGGGCGACCGTTTTCAAGGTGAAAGATTCTGTCGATGTAGCTGGCGAAGCCACCGATGTGCTGATACAACTTGGAGAAGGAAATTTCAGCAACGTGGCCAGATAAAAGAACCAATACGGCCAGCAATAAAAGGCCTAGCCAAAGCTGGCGGCGTTTTAACGCCACCGCTTGGGCATAGGCCATCTCCATTGATTTGGAATGGAGAGCGTTCAAGGCTTATTACCTTTTACGCAGGCTGTCAATGAACTTGTTCAATTCGACAACTGGCAAATAGGCTTCATGCGTCACAGTCTGGTAAGGCTCGCCCTTGCCGTCGAACAACTTGTCAAACGCAGCTTTGTCTTTCTGATGCGCACTCAGGAAGGCTTGTTCAATTCGTTTTTTCAGATCAGCTGGCAAGCTGTCCAAATAAGCAACAGGGCTGTTCACAATTTGGTCAGACTTATAGATGATTCGAAAGTCTTCTTTTTTGACCATGCCTTTGTCGGACATGCGAACGAGTTCTGAGTCATTTTCATTGTTCCACCAGTTGGCAGCTACATCGACAGTACCTTGGTTCAAAGCCATCACGGCGTTAACGTGGCTACCGGTGTAAACGACTTTGCCGAAATGCTCTTCAGGATTAATTTTCATGTTGTGCATTGCAAAGCGTGGCACGTTGTTTCCTGATGTTGAGTTGGGATCAACCAAGCCTAAGTTTTTGCCTTTCAAATCGGCAATTGTTTTGTATGGCGAATTGGCCTTGACGTAAAACACAGCGTGATAACCCTTCACACCGCCCTGGGCCACTTCAATGGCAAAGGGAGATATTTTCACACCAATCATGCGGGCACGGGCGTAAGAGGCAGGGCCGTAGGCTGCAATGTGAATTTGCTCTGAACGCTGGCCTTCAATGACAGCAGCGTAGTCACCGACGACGCGCAACTTCACAGGCACGCCAATTTCTTTTGACAAATAGGCACCAAAATCTTTGTAACGCTCAGTCACTTGCGCTGCATTTTCGGCAGGGATGGTAGCAAAAATCAACTCAGGGTATTTGGCTTTCCAGTCTTGGGCTTGGGCAGAAACGGCCAAGACACTGGAGGCTGCCAATGCGAGAACTGCACGACGATTGAACGACATAAAAGATCCTTTAAAAAAAATGAGGAAAAAATGCCAGCGGTAAAACTAAGCGTGGTTAATTGGGCGATTCAAAGGAACCACCTTGGGAGAATTCAAATCAGCTTGAGTGTTCATTGATGGATCGTTGGCCTCAATGCCATAAAGGCTTTGAGAAAAGTTCTCTGTGAAATTTTCTGGTACGTCGTCAAAGACCACGCGGCCTTCAGTCATTCCCACCAATCGATCGCAATAATCTCGTGCAATATCAAGGTCGTGCAAATTGCAAATCACCGTAATACCCAAGTCGTCGTTGATCCGCTTCAAGGCATCCATGACCATTTGTGTATTTTTGGGGTCAAGCGAAGCAATAGGCTCGTCAGCCAAAATAATTTGGGGTCTTTGAAGCAATGCACGGCAGATGGCCACACGCTGTTGCTGCCCACCAGAAAGCTGGTCGCACCGTTGGGCTGCAAAGTCGGCCATGCCAAAGCGATCCAATGTTTCCAGAGCATCCAGCTTGTCGGCGTCGCTCCACATGGACAACATGGCGCGCCACGTGGGCACCGTGGTTAAACGCCCCATGAGTACGTTGGTCAGTACATCCAAGCGCCCAACCAAGTTGAATTGCTGAAACACCATGGCGCAATTGCGGCGCCACTCATTCAAGGCCACACCCTTCAGGTCGGTTACAACGGTACCGTCGTACTCAATGGTGCCGTGGGTGGGTTCGTTCAGACAATTGATCATGCGAAGCAATGTTGATTTGCCGGCGCCCGAACGTCCAATGACACCCACAAAACTTCCAGATTTCACCTCGAGAGAAACACGATCAACTGCCGTGTTCTCGCCAAACTGCTTGCTTAAATTGCGTATTGTTAATAACTGCATATTTTTCAATCTGTAGTGCAATGAAGCAAGTCAAAAGATTTACAGAGGTTATGTTGAAAATATTTCAATATCGTGACGCACTTACACCACGCGTACCCCGCCGCGCCATACTGCACGGACAATGGGTTGGTGCCGTCCATCTGGAAGATTGATCATGCGAACTTGCACCAAGTCGGATCGCAAACCCACCTCAAGACTGCCCCTGTCATGAAGTCCTATCGATTTAGCCGGATTGCGACTGACCAAGGCCACCGCCTGTGGCAAGCTTAGATCGGTGGTTTCCGTTAGGCGAACAGTGGCTGACATCAAACTGCCGGGCACGTAGTCGGAAGACAAAATATCGACCAGGCCTAACTTGGCCAATTCAATGGCAGACACGTTGCCAGAATGCGAACCGCCACGAACCACATTGGGTCCACCCATGATGGTCAACATCTTGCGGGCCCTAGCCGCTTGAGCGGCCGCAACGGTGGTGGGAAACTCACACACAGTAGCCCCTTCGGCAAATGCTTCTTCCACATGCGTTACTGTGGTGTCGTCATGGCTGGCCAGTGCAATTTGATTGTCTTGGCAGTATTGGGTGAGATAGGCGCGGTGAGGTTTGGCATAACGCGCCTGCGCATCTTGGGCCATGGCCACACGCTCTTCAAATTTCTGTTTGGTCCAGCCTTTTTTGCCAGAAAAATAGATCCAAGCATGCTCAATGTTTTCCCATTGCCGCTGACCTGGCGTGTGGTCCATGACGGAAATCATTTTGACCAAATCGTGTCCGGCAAAAGGCTTGAACAATTCAAGGGTGTTGGGCGCTGGCAATTCACAACGCACATGCAAAAAATGGTCAGCTCGCAGCACACCACGATTTACAAAATCTGAAATACAGTTCAAAACCGTGTCCCAATCATTGCCGCGAACGCTGTCTGGATCGGCCTCCCCTACCCCTAAGGCATCTAACACAGTCGTAATACCGGCCGCTGCAATTTCAGCATCGTGTGCCAGCAGAGCGGGTGAGTCATCCCAGCGCACCTTGGGCCGAGGCATCATGTGGCGCTCAAAGTTGTCGGTGTGAACCTCCACCAAACCAGGAATGAGGTAGTCACCCTGCAAATCGATGGCATGAGGGACCGACGTTTGGCCTTGATCAATTTGGTGAATCAAACCATGCTGGCTGATCAGACTGCCCTTCACCACCTCATCTTGAAGCACTAATTGCGCGTTGGTGAAAACGACAGGGGTTGAAGTGGGCGAGTTCATTAGTTTGCTTCCAATGGCAACATGGACACTGTTCGGCTGACAACTTCTTGTGCAACCGAGTCATCGTGAAAAATTCCGAGAATGGCAATGCCCTTGCTACGAGCTTGAACAATCATGTCAATCACAGTTTGCGTGTTGACTGGGTCTAACGAAGCTGTGGGTTCATCTAGCAACAGCAAGGGTCTTGGTTTGATAAAGCTTCGGGCTAGGTTGATGCGCTGCTGTTCACCGCCAGAAAATGTGGCGGGCGGCAGTTGCCATAAAGATTCAGGAATGCGCAATCGGCTTAGCCAATGCGCGGCCTCCTCACGGGCCTGCTCGCGGCTGACAAGGTCTAAGCCGTTTTCAAGCAAGGGCTCGGCCACAATGTCAATGGCTGCCACACGAGGAATGACCCTTAAGAACTGGCTCACATACGCCATCGAATGACTGCGCAAATGCATAACAGATCGCGCACTGGCTTGGGTCATGTCAACAAATTGGCCTTCTGTGTCGCGTACCAAAATTTCACCCGAACTGGCGCGGTAGTTGCCGTAGGCCAGTTTGAGAATGGTGCTTTTGCCCATGCCAGAGGGGCCACTTAATCGCACACACTCACCCTGACTTAAAGTCAAATTGAAGTTTTGCAGCACGGTCAAAGTAGTGCTGTTTTGCAAGTGCAATAAAAATTGCTTGCTCAGATTTTTCATCTGCAGCATGGGCATCGCGTCTGTGCTTTGAAGGGTCATGGCTGCAATACCGAGGAAACCAACAGCTGCGTGTAAGGATGCTGAGGGTCATCAAGGAGTTGGTCGGTCAAGCCTGTTTCAACAGCTTCGCCGTTTTGCATCACCATCATGCGCTGCGCCAAAAGCCTGGCCACTGCCAAGTCGTGCGTCACGATGATTGCGGCCAAGTTCATTTGGCGTGTCAGGGTGCGCATCATGTCAAGCAGTTTGGCCTGCACCGAAACGTCCAAACCAGAAGTGGGCTCGTCCATGAAAACCAGCCGAGGCTGAGTGATTAAATTGCGCGCAATTTGAAGACGTTGGCGCATACCACCAGAGAAGGTATTGGGCCGATCGTCAATGCGGCTTGGGCTAATTTCGACCCGCTCTAGCCAATCAATGGCTTGCGCGCGCAACTGGCCATAGTGACGTTGACCCAAAGCCATCAGGCGCTCGCTCACATTGGCGCCTGCAGACACATTCATGCGCAAACCATCTGCAGCATTTTGGTGAACAAAGCCCCAATCGGTGCGAGCCAGCATGCGCCTTTGAGCTTCAGACATGCCATAAATTTCTTGCAAACCGTGGTCGCGCAAGTCAAACGACACTTGGCCCGCGCTGGGTGTGTGCCTGGCCGCAACCGCATTGAGCAAGGTGGTTTTTCCAGAGCCCGATTCACCCACAATGGCGAGTACTTCGCCAGGCCACAAGTCAAAAGAAATATCGCGCACCACGGTTCGCGAACCATAGGCACAAGACAAGCCATGCACTCGCATCAAGGGCGGCTTGGTATCAAAGTCCATCATGGCTTTTCCTGCCGCTTGCTGCAGTAGTCGCTGTCTGAGCAGACAAACATTTTTTTGCCTTGATCGTCCATGATCACCTCATCTAAGAAGCTTTCGTTGGACCCACACAGCTCGCAAGCCGACTGCCAGCTTTGAACTTCAAAAGGGTGGTCATCAAAGCCTAGGCTTTCGACTGTGGTGTAAGGCGGCACTGCATAAATACGTTTCTCGCGACCTGCGCCAAACAGTTGCAAAGCAGGATTCAAATGCATTTTGGGATTGTCAAATTTTGGAATGGGCGAAGGCGACATGATGTACCGGCCATTGACCAACACAGGGTAGTCATAGGTGCTAGAGATGTGACCGTAATGCGCCAAATCTTCAAACAAATTCACGTGCATCAGGCCATACTCTTGCAGTGCGTGAAGTTTTCGAGTCTCTTCTTCACGCGGCTCCAGACGCTGCATGGGCTCGGGCACTGGCACCTGATACACAATGACCTGCCCTTCGCGCAGCGGTGTTTCTGGAATTCGGTGGCGCGTTTGAATGATGCTGGCTGCGGTGGTGTCGGTGGTCACCTCAACGCCAGTGGTTCTTTGGAAAAAGCGACGAATGTTGACGGCATTGACCGTATCGTCAGAGCCTTGGTCAATGACCTTGAGCACATCAGACTCACCAATGATAGAAGCCGTAACTTGAATACCGCCCGTGCCCCAGCCATAGGGCAGTGGCATTTCACGCGAACCAAAGGGTACTTGGTAGCCAGGAATGGCAACGGCCTTCAAAATAGCGCGCCGAATCATGCGCTTGGTGCGTTCGTCCAAATAGGCAAAGTTAATGTGCGGGTCACGCAATGGGCTAGATTCGACCATGTCATTCTGCAGCATGATCGTCCTTAGGCAAGGCGTGTGACTGCCGCATTTTTCTGACCAATTCCAACTCTGATTGAAAGTCGACGTAATGCGGCAATTTCAAATGTTGTACAAAGCCAGAGCTTTCTAAACTGTCGCTGTGTGACATGACAAACTCTTGCATTTGAGCCGGCGCAGTGACGGCCTCGCCCAACTCGTCGGCTCTAAGCGCCCTGTCGACCAAGGCCATGGCCATGGCTTTTCGCTCGCTGTGACCAAAGGCCAAACCATAGCCCCGCGTAAACTGCGGCGGCTGCGTTTGGCTACCCTGAAATTGGTTGATCATTTGACATTCAGTGACGGGAACATCACCCACTGAAATTTCAAATCCAAGTTCTTCTGGCACGATGCAAACATCGACAGTGCCAAAACGGATCTCGCCCACAAAGGGGTGTGTTCCAGAATAGCCACGCTGTGTGGAATAGGCTATGGCCAATAAAAAACCTTCGTCGGCACGCGCCAAATTTTGAAGTCTGGCAGACCGGTTTGCAGGAAACCTCAGTGGCTGTCGCGTTAAATCGAAAGGGTCTGGATCACCCTCTTCAGGCAACTGGCTTTCTAGCAAGCTTTCGTGGTTGAGCAAATCAACCACTCTGGGCGTGGCTTCGTTGTTCACTTGACCTTTGCGAGCCACTGGGGCGGGCTTGCCTGTTGCAAGCAAACTGAAATCTAACAAGCGCTGGGTGTAGTCATAAGTGGGGCCCAACACTTGGCCACCCGGCAGGTCTTTGAATGCGGCCGAGATGCGACGCGAAATATGCATGCCTGATGTATTGAGAGGCTTTGAATAACCCAGCCTAGGCAAAGTTGCGCGGTATGCGCGCAACAAAAAGATGGCTTCAACCAAATCACCAGCGCTTTGCTTGATGGCCAAGGCTGCCAACTCTGGATCGTAAACAGAGCCTTCAGTCATGACACGGTCCACACTCAAACGAAGTTGCTGGCGAATTTGCGCCACACTGAGTTCGGGCACATTGGGGTCGCCTCGGCGATGCTGCGCTAGCAACTCATAACTGTTCAGAATGGCAGTTTCGCCACCTTTGACTGCAACGTACATGGGATCAGTCCTTCACTTGGGTTGATCGGGGCAAGCCAATCAAGCTGTCGTTGTGAGTGAAGAAAAAGTCAATGCCGCACGGTGCATGAACTTGGCTGTTGCGTCGCGCAGATACAAAATTGTCTGTAAGACCCACCAGTTTCAAATGTCCAGTTTCCTTAACGCCCGGACCACTAAGGATCCAAGCGTCTGCGGTGGGCGCTGTGTCAAAGTCCTGCACTTGCACCACGCAGGTGGCCGAAAGCTCTGGATACTGAGCATTGCCTTGCGCTAAATTTTCAAAAGCTGGTAACTCATTGGCATGAGCTATCCACACAAAATCAGCTTCAATGGAATTTGTGACCAAAGTGCAACCTGTGTGAAATCTGAGCCAAGCCGCAGCATGGCTGATGGCAAAACCATCAGACAGCCACACCTTGCAATCTTGATCCAGCAATGCCAGCAACAAAGCTGCTGCTGCGGCATGCGCGTTTTCAGGAACTTGCATGGCGGGGTTTGACAAGTTCAGGTCGAGGGTCTGAGGCTGGCCAGGCAATGACAAAGCCACCAGCGATTGGCGAAAAACGGCCTGACTGCACAGCGTAGGATTGGAAAATCCCCGTCCTATGTCTTTAAGGGAAGCTTGCATCACGCGTCTTCACCTTCATCATCAGAGCCTTGACCGGCTTCTCGTGCCACCGTGAAAAACTCTACTTTGGTGGCCTGCGCCTGCGCATTGTTGTCTTGCATTTGCTCTGACAATAATTGACTAATGGGCCGCAAAAGCAATTGGTCCCAATGGTCGTGTAGCTCGGGTTCTTGCAAGAGCGCGTCAGCAACCGCGGCAAGCTGGGCATGCCGATGTGAGCCGCCCATGACATAAGCCACACCCACTTGCTGGCAGCGTGTCAATTGGGCATCTGGTTTTAAAACACAACGTGTGAGGCTGACTTCGCCCAAGTTAAAGCGTTGCCCTGTACCCCCTGCCCGGCCCTGTACCATCATGAGGCCAGTTTCTGAGGGGCGAAGCCACTCTAGGTTACCCAAGCACTGGCTGGCCAAGTGCTTTTCTAACAATTCCTCCGGTGCCCTGGCCAAAAGAGCCATCCATGTTTGCCTGGCTGCCAATGGGGGCGGCAAATCTCTGGTAGGGCTGGTGTAATCGTTGTGCAACATTTTTTTGATAAGGTCAACTCATTAGCTTACAAAAGTAAAATTGCAATCTCGTGACGAATCAATGCCTTTTGTGACAGGAATATTTCAACTTATGTCCACACCCTTTCGGCACGCTGCTTACTTTGCGCCAGCCCTGCAATCGCAGGCTTGGGATCTGGGATCCCAATGGCTAGGACGTTGTGCGCATCAAATGACGCCCCTACAGCAGCCGCAATTTGAAAACTTAAGTTCTGAAGTGTTTGAAAAATTGACACGCGCACCCAGGTTGTACGGTTGGCATGCCACGCTAAAAGCACCCTTTGAATTAAATTCAAATGCAAAGCTTGAAGAACTGCAGCCTGCATTCAGGCAATTGGCGTACAACACAGTTAGCGCATTTCATCTGCCTTTGAAATTGGTCGAAATGGGAGATTTTCTAGCGCTGGTGCCCTCTCATCCCAGCCCAGATTTGCAGAAGTTTGCAGAGCATTGTGTGCGGCAGTTGCATGCACTCGCCTTGCCACTTTCAGAAACCGAACTTCAAAGAAGAACCGGCGCAGGCTTGACGGCCAGACAGACAGCGCTGCTTCATGCATGGGCTTACCCTTTCGTGATGGATCAATTTCAGTTTCACATGACGCTCTCGGGGTCATTGCAAAATGTCGAATCGCACGTCAAGAAAAATTTGAAGGCAGCAGCCCAAGAATGGTTCGCCCCTTTGTTAGAACATGGCATTGACATTGATGCTGTCACTTGGTTTTCTCAAGACCAAAAGAACGGCGACTTTCGATGGGTTGAGAGTTTTGAATTGAGTACATCCAATTGCGCTTGATCTACATCATTGGTCCATCGGGCGCTGGCAAAGACAGCTTGCTGAATGGCCTGCGCCAAGACATGGCCAGCATGACCACCCCACCACCTTTGTATTTTGCACAGCGCACCATTACCCGAAGCCACCACCAAAGCAACGAGGACCATGAAGCGGTAGATGAGTCCAACTTTGAGTCACTGCTTCACAGCCATGCGTTTGCTTTGAACTGGTTTGCCAATGGCTTGCACTATGGCGTTCGACACACACAACTATCCCCTATGGCTGAGGGCAAATGGGTCATGGTGAATGGTTCTCGCGCTTATTTAGAAGAGGCTAAGTTGCGCTTTCCAGGACTGACTGTATTGCACATTACGGCACCAACCGAGGTATTGCGCGCTAGGCTTTTGGCCAGAGGACGAGAGACCGAACACGCTATCGAAGCCCGACTGAGTCGTTCACAAAGTTTTGTGCCAGAACCCCAAGATCTGTGCGTTTCAAATGATGGCAGTTTGGCAGACAGCCAGGCCCATCTAAAAAGCTTGTTGCAGCAACGCACAGGCATTAGTTTGCCAATCAACTTTTTTTTAGACGAGAATACCCCCGTCCCCTTTTTTCACAAAGTCACATGAATTTAGCAAGGAGTTGATCATGAAGTTATCTCGTTTTTTGTTGTACGTGCTGCTGACCAGCTGGCTGAATTTGGCCCTCGCATCTACCGCCACCCCTTCCGCGGAGTACAAGCCTCAGGTTGGTCAAGAAGGCAAAGATGTGATCTGGGTTCCCACCCCTGAAGGCCTGATCGACAAAATGCTGGCAGCTGCCAAGGTAAACGACAAAGACACCTTGTTTGATTTGGGCGCGGGCGACGGCATCATTGCCATTACTGCTGCGCGCCAATATGGGGCGAAATCGGTGGGCATTGAATACAACCCCGAAATGGCTCAATTTGCAAGGCGCAAAGTGGCCGAAGCAGGCATGACCGACAAAGTCAAGATCATCACGGGTGACATCTTCCAAGAGGACTTCAGTGCTGCAACCGTGGTCACCCTTTACCTCATGCCGCACCTCAACATCAAGCTGCGCCCCATTTTGCTCAAAATGAAGCCCGGTACCCGTGTGGTCTCTAACACTTTCAGCATGGGTGATTGGGAGCCCGATGAAACCGTGTTGGATCAACATTGGAGGGCCCATTTTTGGGTGGTCCCCGCACAAATTGAAGGCGCTTGGGTCATGAAAGGAGTGGATGGCGGGCCGCTTCGCTTGAACATCAGCCAGTCCTATCAAAACATAGGCGGCACACTGACACGTGGCGGCCAAACCTTCAACCTGCTGGGCGCCAAATTGCGCGGAGATGAGGTCAAGTTTCAATTCAACACCCCGGACCGCAAAGTGCATGCCTTCTCTGGCCGTCTAGAAGGTGGCCGCTTAACTGGCACAGTGGTGGCTGATTTCTCAAGTACATCCGTCGAAATGACACGACCTTGATGCTCCGCCTGCTGCACCCCTTTTCGGCGGTGGCGCTAATTGTGGGCATCGTCATAGGTGCCGGTATTTTCAAAACCCCCTCACTGGTTGCCTCCCTTAGCGGAGATGCAGGTTGGGCGCTGGTTTTGTGGGTGACCGGGGCCTTGATCTCTATCGTGGGCGCGCTTTGCTATGCAGAACTTTGCACGGCCTACCCCAATGCTGGCGGTGATTATCATTTTTTGCACAGAGCTTTTGGACGCAACATTTCTTTCATCTATGGCTGGTCTCGCGCCATGATCATCAACACAGGCTCTATCGCCTTGTTGGCCTTTGTTTTTGGCGATTACATCAGCACGCTGGTTAGCCTGGGCACCTACTCCAGTGTGATCTGGGCGCTGCTCGTTGTGGTGTTCTTGACAGCGGTCAACCTTGCAGGTATTCACGCCTCTTCGCGCATGCAAACCTGGTTAACTGTGACTGAAATTGTTGGCTTGTTGGCCGTTGTCTTGGCAGGATTTTGGGTCGATGCGCCCGCATCAGGCGCTGTTCAATGGTTTGCGCAAGCGCCTGCGCCAGCTCAATGGGGGCTGTGCCTGGTTTTTGTTTTGCTAACCTTCGGCGGCTGGAACGAGGCGGCCTACATATCGGCCGAATTAAAGGGCGGCCCTCGCACCATGGTCTGGGTAATCTTGGCCAGCATGCTGACCTTAACGGTCATCTACCTGCTGGTCAACACGGCCTTGCTGTTGGGCTTGGGCTTGAGTGGCTTGAGCCAAAGCAAAACCGCTGCAAGCGACCTGCTGGGCTTTTCATTTGGGCCGTTGGCGCAAAAAGCACTGGGCTTGTTTGTGGCCATTGCCGCCTTGACCAGCATCAACGCCACCATGTTTGTTGGTGCTAGAACTAACTTTGCGGTGGGCAATGACTGGAAGGCCCTGCGCAAACTTGGACAATGGCAACTGGACATTGGAAGCCCCAAACAAGCCTTGCTTTTGCAAGCCCTAATTAGCATTGGTTTGATTGCATTGGGCACTCAAGAAGCCGACGGCTTTTCTGCCATGGTTGAATTTACCGCTCCCGTCTTCTGGGGCTTCTTGTTTCTGGTTGGGCTGGCCTTAATATGGCTAAGGCACACAGATCAGCACACCACTCGCCCCTTCAAGGTGCCACTGTACCCAGTACTCCCCCTGATTTTTTGCGCCGCCTGTGCCTGGCTAACTTACTCCAGCGTCACTTATGCCATCTCACAAAATGCCATTCATGTTTCAATGGGGCTCATTGCCAGCGGCGTTTTGGCCTTGTTGATTTTGCGCGGACGATAAAATACCCTAGATGCCTAGGTCATTTATTCGTCTTGATGCAGTCACAACTCAATGGCATTCTTAGGAGATTAATTGAATGGTAGTAGGGAAGTTTTTTGAAATGAACAATGAGTTTTATATTCCGGGTCAAGTAGCACTGATTACTGGGGGCAATGTTGGCATTGGGCGAGTGACGGCCATTGAACTGGCTAAAAAGGGTTTTAAAGTTGTCATTGCGGGCCGTTCTCATGAAAGAACGCAGCCTGTTTTAGATCACATCAAATCGCTCAGCGTTGATGAGCAGCCCCTTTTTCTTCCTTTAGATTTAGGAAGCCTTGCTTCAGTCAGAGAGTGCGCGCAACTTTTTAATCAGCTCAATTTGCCCTTACACCTCCTGATCAATAACGCGGGAGTGGCTGGCCTGAGGGGTCTCACCAAAGATGGATTCGAGATGACGTTTGGCATCAACCATTTGGGTCACTTTTTGCTGACTCAATTGCTGCTAGAGAAATTGCAAGCGTCAGGTCCTTCTCGCATCGTGACAGTCTCAAGCCGAGCCCACAAGCGAACTGCAGATATTGAATGGGATGCCCTGCGTCGGCCCACCCGTTCTTGGACAGGCATTGACGAATATGCGGTTTCAAAATTAGCCAATTTGCTCTTTAGTGCAGAACTGGCAAAACGCCTTCAAGGAACTTCTGTATCTACATACTCTCTGCATCCTGGCGTTGTAGATACTGAAATCTGGCGAGCCCTGCCCAATTGGGCTCGTCCGTTGTTAAGGCTTCGTGGTTTTCTAACGCCCGAAGAAGGTGCCCTGACAACTTTGCACTGCGCAATGCATGCGCCCCAACAAGAAACAGGCTTGTACTATGCGGATTCGAAACCGAGAGAGCCTGCAGCACTGGGGCGCGATTCTGAATTAGCAGCAGAGCTTTGGAGACGCAGCGAAGCTTGGGTAGGCCATAATTAGGACAATTCAAAAGGATCCACCTATGCTAGTACGCCTCTTGTATGTCAGCCAACCAGTTGGCCCCATCACAACGACAACGACCACCTTAATTTTAGAGAAATCTTCTGCTTACAACAAAAAAGAAAATATCACGGGTGTTTTGTGTCAAGGCTCAGGCCTGTGGTTGCAAGTCTTGGAAGGCGAGAGATCTCAAGTCAATTTGCTTTACGCTCGCATCATGGCCGATAGAATTCACCACAATGTTGAACTGCTGTCGATGGAAGAAATTACGCAAAGACGTTTTGGTCAATGGTCTATGGCGCTTGTCTATTTGTCCAAAGACGACCCCATGGTACAGATGGCCCATCCAGAGTTTGACCCCTACACAGCTTCAGCCAAGGATGCGTTTTTTATCTTAGATGAACTGATTAAAACAGGCAGTCCTATTCTTAACACTTGATATAGATATTTCTATCCAAAATTTTGCATGCATTTGACCATGCAAAAGTTTTTCGTCCTGTTGGACTCCTATTTTTAATCGTCTGAAATACGTTGAAGTAATTCACGTTTGAGAATTTTGCCGCTCAACGTCATAGGCATGTCAGCGACCACAGTGATCGCGGAGGGTCTCTTGTAGGCCGTCAAATGGGTGTGGGCATGTAACTGCAGAGCCGATGCATCTATCTCTATGCCAAACTTGGGCTCAATAAAAGCCAAAATTTCTTCGTTGCCATCTGCTGTCTTGCGGCCAATGACCGCTGCTTTTTGCACGCCGGGGTAATTCAACAGAACGGCTTCCACTTCGCCGGGATAAACGTTGAAGCCAGAACGAATGATCATCTCTTTCAAGCGCCCCACCACCTGCAAAGCCCCATCGGCGGATTGCCGCCCCAAATCGCCGCTGGCATACCAACCACCGGGCTTCATGACCTGCTCGGTAATGTCGGGGTCGCGAAAATAGCCCGGCATCAACCCCACGCCGCGCATGTAAATTTCGCCAGTCTCGCCATAAGGCAGATCACGGCCTTCAGGACTGACAATGCGCAACTCGGCCCCCTCCACCAGGTAGCCCGCACTGACATCGTCGCGCCATTCTCCCAAGCGGCACAGGGTCAATGCACCGGCGTACTCCGACAGACCATAGCCATGGTGCAAAGGCAAACCGAAACGGGCTTGAACCGCATTTTTCACACTCAGGTCAAGCGGTGCAGCGCCGGTGTAAACATAGCGCAAATCAGGCGCAACGGGATGCTCAATGCCCTGCGTGTCTAGCCAGGCCAGCAGGCGTGAGAACATTGCCGGTGGGCCTTGCAATTGCGTCATGCCATGCCGTGCCAAGGCTTCAAAGACATCCTCTGCTTCAAATTGGCTGCGCATCAGCAATCCGGAACGGGCATAGATGGACGCCATGAGCACAGTCCCTAATCCGAAAATATGCGTCATTGGCAAATAGGCATAAGAACGATCAGCCTTGCCCAACAGCCTTGACTGCGACGACACTTTGGCAAACTGCAACAAACCGGCATGAGTCAGCATCACACCCTTAGGCTGGCCGGTGGTGCCAGACGTGAAAATGATGGCAGCGACAGATTCAGCAAGCTTGTCGGACTGCACGCTTGCATGGGCTGCAGTGTGTGTGTGCAGCAAGCCTGGCAAGATGCTGGGCAAGGTCACTTGCGCTTGCGCATGCTGACTTGCGGCCACCGAAACGCCCGAGGTGAAATAAACCACGCGAGCATCAGCTTTGGCAACAAAACCGGCCAATTCGCTTGCACTCATGCGGGCGTTAACGCCACAAGCCCATGCCCCAACCCGACTGCAAGCCAAAATAAGTGCGACATGTTCAGGGCAATTTTCAGCCACCACCAGCACCCGATCGCCCAAGCGCACATCAGCTTGGCGCAACTCAGATTCGAGGGCGTCCACGCTGACGGCCAATTCACCCAGGGTGATGTGACCTTGCTTCAGGTAAAGAAAGGGGTGGTCGGGATCTTCCTGGACGCGTTGATCAAACAGGTGATGAATGCGGGTCAGGTTCATGCGTTATTCGAATTTCATACCTTTGGTCACTTCGGCCCACAAAGCATGCTCTCGGCGCATGCGCTCAGCCAATTCGCCCCCGTTGCTACTCCATATGACATAGCCTTGATCGATCCAGCGTTTGCGTAAGTCGGGGTCCTGCAGCGCCTTGGTCGTGGCCGTTGCAATTCGCTGCTGCAGTTCAGCCGACATACCCAAAGGGCCATACAGCCCAAACCAACCGCCCACATCGTAATCACGCACGCCCAACTCGGCCATGCTAGGCAATTGCGGCAAAGCAGGGTTGCGCTCTTTGGAAGTCACAGCCAAGGGCCGCACTTTACCGCCATCGATGAAGGCTTTGGCGCCGCCGATGATGTCAAACATCATTTGTATCTGGCCACCCATCACATCTGTCATTGCAGGCGCGTTGCCCTTGTAGGGTATGTGGGTCATGCTCACACCCGCACGACTGGCAAACAACTCACCACTCAGATGGTTGGACGCGCCCATGCCGGCCGAGCCATATGCCAATTGGCCCGGATTGGCTTTAGCAAAAGCCAACAACTCGGGCAAAGTTTTAAAGGGCTGGTTCAGGTTGATCACCAACACATTGGCATAAGTCAAAATCGGCGCAAGCGGCGTCATGTCTTTGAGCGGATCAAAGGTCATTGCCTTGAGCACATGAGGGGTGATGGTCATGGTGGGGCTGGCTGCGAAAAAAATCTCGCTGCCGTTCGGTGCGGACTTAACCACCGACTGCCCCGCCACAGCGCCACCCGCACCCGCCCTGTTTTCCACCACAACCGTTTGACCTAATTCGCGACTGAGTACAGGCGCAAACACGCGGGCGGCAGCGTCCACAGGACCACCAGCGACATAGCCCACGATGAGTTTGACGGTTGACGGCGCGGTTTGTGCGCCCACCCCCGACATGAACAAGGCCAATCCGATGGCCAACAAACTGCGCCTGAGAACACGGGAAATGATTGCTCTGGTCATGTTGCTTCCTATGAATAAAAAAGTTGATTTAAATGGGGTCCCAGCTGAACACATCGCCGGAACGTTCCAAATCAAAAAAGCTCGATTGGAGCGCAGGCATAGCCTGATCCAGCACGGTTTGGGGCGTCCAACCTTCGCTGCGATGAACCGAACGCAGAGGACGCGGCTGACTCATCAAAAATATTTCATTGTTTCGAACTGCAAAGACTTGACCATTGACATGGGCCGAGTCATCACTCGCCAAGGCCACAGCCAAGGGCGCTATTTTTGCGGGCGTCATTTGCTTGATTCGATCCACACGGGCCTGCTGTTCTGGCGTGTCGGTCGGGATTGAACCGATCATTCGACTCCATGCAAAAGGCGCAATGCAATTGGAGCGAACATTGAACTTGAGCATGTCCAGCGCAATTGATTTTGACAAAGCCGTGATACCCAACTTGGCTGCCGAATAATTGGCCTGACCAAAGTTACCCACCAAGCCGGAGGTGGAAGTCATGTGGATGTAGTTGCCACTTTCTTGTTCCTTGAAATAAGGCGCTGCAGCACGGCTGACATAAAAGCCGCCATGCAAATGCACTTTCATCACCGCATCCCATTCGTCCACGCTCATTTTGTGGAAAAACCGGTCGCGTAAAATGCCAGCGTTATTGACCACCACATCAATTCGGCCAAAATTTTCCATCGCCGTCTGAATGATGCGAGCAGCGCTCAAGGGGTCGGAGACACTGTCTGTGTTGGCAACGGCTTCGCGGCCAAGCGCCTTGATCTCCTTAACCACTTGTTGGGCTGGGCTGGCATCAAGCCCCTCACCTGAGACAGACGCACCGATGTCATTGACCACCAAACGCGCCCCTTCTCGGGCCATCGCCAGCGCTATTTCACGTCCAATACCACCACCGCCACCTGTTATTACCACCACTTTGTCTTGTAACAAACCTGGTTGATTCATTTCGTCACTCCTATTAGATATGACTGTTTTCGACAAGATGTTTCGACTCAGATATTGAAGTAATGAGCTCCTAACCTAACGCGCTAGATTTGAGACTAGAACTAGTGGCTTTGTTGATTGCTCAGACGTTCATGATGGTCACAGAGCGGGCATTCAAATAGGCATCCATGGCTTCTGGTCCACCTTCTGAACCGTAACCCGAATCTTTGATGCCACCAAACGGCATCTCGGCAGATGGCATGGCTGGCATGTTCATCCAAAGCATGCCCACTTCGACTCTGCGCGCCAATAAATCAGCATTTTTCAAAGACTTCGTGAAAGCGTAGCCTGCTAAGCCATAGGCTAAGCGATTGGCTTCTGTGATGGCCTCATCCAGCGTGTTGAAGCTGCGAATCGCAGCCATTGGGCCGAATGGCTCGTCATTGAACACCTTGGCGTGCAAAGGTACGTCGGTCAAGATGGTGGGCTGCCAGAAGTTTCCTTCGCTTCCGATACGCTCTCCTCCAAATTCAAGTTGAGCTCCTTGCTTGATCGCATCAGCAGTGAATTCGGCCATGGCCGTCAAGCGGCGCGGATTAGCCAAGGGGCCCATGGTTGTACCTTCTGTGGCACCGTTGCCCACCTTAAGCGCTTGGGTGTATTTGACCATTTGAGCCGCAAATTCCTTCTTGATACTTTCATGCACCAGAAAGCGAGTGGGCGCAATACAAACTTGTCCAGCGTTGCGAAACTTAGCGGCCCCAGCCGACTTCACCGCAAGGGCAATGTCTGCGTCTTCGGCAACGATCACTGGCGCGTGGCCGCCCAATTCCATCGTGACACGTTTCATGTGCTGACCCGCCAATGCAGCCAGTTGCTTGCCAACAGGCGTGGAACCAGTGAAGGTAATCTTGCGGATGATTGGATGGGGGATGAGGTAGTTAGAGATCTCAGCTGGTGTGCCATAGACCAAGCCCAGAACACCCTCTGGCAAGCCTGCGTCTGCAAAAGCGCGAATCAGCGCTGCGGGGGCTGCAGGTGTTTCCTCGGGCGCTTTGACAATCATCGAACAACCTGAGGCCAAGGCGGCTGCCATTTTGCGAACCACTTGGTTAATCGGAAAATTCCATGGCGTTAAGGCGGCAACCGGCCCCACCGGATCCTTGATCACCATTTGCCGTACTGACAAGTTAAAACGAGATGGCACGATGCGGCCATAAACACGCATGCCTTCATCGGCAAACCATTCAATGATATCGGCTGCTGCCATGGCTTCACCCTTTGCCTCCATCAGTGGCTTGCCTTGTTCTTGGGTCAACATCACAGCAATGTCGGCAGCACGCTCCCGCATCAAACTCGCGGCCTTACGCATGATTTTGTTGCGCTCAACAGGGAGCATATCTCGCCATGTTTCGAAGCCCTTTTGAGCAGCTTGCAAAGCACGGTCTAGGTCAGGTATGCGAGCATGCGCTACTCGTCCAATTTCTTTGCCCGTGGCGGGATTAAAAACAGCCAGCGATTCGCCTGCTGCGGCATCACACCACTGGCCGTTGATGAAAAGTTGAGTGTTTGGGTAGGTCATGATTGCTCCTTGTGAATTGATTGTATTTTCCATCAAAAAAGCCTCGAATCGAAAGTCAGTGAAATGCGAGCCCATTTCTCCCCTTTACGACCCATGACGTATAAGTGACACCACTAGCTGGCAGGTCGCGCTAGCTGATGCCGCCATATCTAAGATGCGCAGTTCAGTCTATTGACATCCTGCTTTTTTGTGCTGCAAGTTGAATGGCGCGAATAATGCGTTCATGCGCTCCACAACGGCACAGGTGTTTTTCTAGGGCCTGACAAATCTGCGCCCGTGTTGGATCTGGGGTGTTTTGTAACAAAGCGCTTGCACTGATCAAGATGCCACTCAGGCAATAGCCGCACTGACCTGCGTTCTCTTCCAAGAATGCTTGCTGCAAAGCGTGGGGATTTTCTGCTGTGCCCAGGCCCTCTAGGGTGGTCACCGCATGGCCTTTCACCGACCAGAGCGGCAGATTGCAAGACGTTTGGGGGCGGCCGTCTACAAGCACCATGCAAGCACCGCACTCGCCTTCGCCACAACCCAGTTTGGGGCCCGACAAGCTCAACTCATTGCGTAAATAACTGAGCAAAGGGGTTTTGTCCGGCACGGTAAGTTCGATGTTCTTGGCGTTGATGGTGATCATGGTCTGGCTAGGCTTTTATCAGTTGGGTGCGTTCAGCGCCTGTAGGATGTGGTCTTGGGACAAGGGCAAATGGCGAACTCGAACTTCCAGTGCATCAAACAAGGCATTGCTCAGGGCGGCAGCCACGGGCCCTTGAACCGACTCGCCAGCACCCAGTGAGGGCTGCTCGGGCTGGTCAAGAACATGAATTTTCAACTCAGGTACTTCACTGAAACGCAAGATGGGATAGTCGGCCCAGCTTTGGGTTGTGATGCGCGTGCGGTCAAACTGAACCGCCTCTTTAAGAGCCCAACTCATACCTTGCAAAGCACCGCCTTCGGTCTGGTTGATGACGCCGTCTAGGTCTACCACACGTCCCACATCAACGGCTACATCGAGCTGCAACACTCGCAGTGTCTCGCCTGCCTGAACACGTGCCAGAACAGCGCACCACGCAGAGGTGTTTTTGTAGCGAGCCCAGGCCACGCCATGGCCAACACCTTCGGCTTTTGGCAGGTGCCACCAAGAGCTGCGATCAACCACTGCTTTAAGAACGGCCAAGCTTCTGGGGTCCTGCATGTGCAGTTTGCGAAACTGCAAGGGGTCTTGGCCACTGGCATGGGCCAGCTCGTCCATGAAAGATTCTATGGCGAACACGTTGGCAAAGGCCCCGAGTGCCCGCATGGCTGAGGTACGAATTGGCATCACCGTCAGTCGGTGGTTCACCACATGCGTGTTATCAAATGAATAGCCAGGAATAGCATTGCGGTCGGAGCCGCCCCCTGCGGCCAATGGCGGGTTGATGGCCAAAGGCATGGGCTGCCCCTGTGCGCACTGCGAAGCCCCAAGCAAGGTCGGAATTAGAGAGCGACCTGGCCGAGAACTGTAACCATTGGCCCACAACTCGTGATGCCAGTGACTAATATGACCATGTTCGTTTAAGCGGGCCCTGAGTGACACCAGGTGGGCACTTCCCAGTGGTGCCTGCGAAAGCTCATCTGCCCTTGACCATACGACGCGCACAGGATGGCCGGGTTGGTGCATGGCCAACAGAGCCGCGTCAAACGCCACATCGTCGGCACCGTTGTGGCCATAACAACCAGCCCCCTCAACATGGCGCATGACAATGGACTGTTTGTCTAGTCCTAAAGCTTTTGTAAGGTCATCGCGCAAATTTTGGATACCCTGGCTGTGGGTCCAGACCTGCAGGGTCTGACCGTTCCATTGGGCCAGTGCACAACAAAGACCAATTGAGGCGTGGGCAATGTAGGGCTTGAAGTATTCGCGCGCAAGGCTCACCTCATCATCGTCAGCCTCGAGAATCTGCCCTTTTTGAAGGGTGTAGCTTGTTTCATGCGGTGCGTTGCGCAGGAAGTCGGCCAAGTTGTGCATGTCTGGCAAGGAAGCCGACTCGCGCCAAGCAACCTGCTCTTGCAGTTGGCTTAGCGCAGCATCAGCCTCCATCTCAGTTGCCGCCACAACGCCAATAAAGCGGCCATCCACAATCAGATGTGTGGTCGAGCCCGACCCTGTATCAAACACATTAGCAGGCACTGGTTGATCGGGATTGACCAATTGGGCCGTCACCGATGGTGCGCGCAGAACTCGTCCATGTTGCATGTCCGGCAAACGCAGATCGTGGATGAACCGGGGCTGTCCCATGATCTTTTCAAAAAGATCAATGCGTCGAACTTTGCCGTGGCCATGCAGCTTGAGTTCTGCAACGGGTTTGGGCTTGGCCAGACCTTCATATTCCCGATGCAGGCTGATATTTTTAAGCCAATCCCAATAATCTCCCAGATTGCGACCTTGAGTATCGGTGAAGCGACCTTGCTTGATACACACATTTTCTGCTGGCACACCATGGTGTTTGGCCGCCTCCTGAAGGGCCAGAAAACGAACTTCGGCGCAGGCGTGACGAATGGCCGATCCGGAATCTTGGACTGAAATACTGCTGCTGGTCATGCCCTCATCAGGCCCTTCCAAGGTGCTTGCACTCACGATGTGCACCTGATCCAAACTTAGATCTAGTTCGTCTGCAGCAATAATCGACAAAGCCGTCAGAATACCCTGCCCTAATTCCACCTTCCCCGTGAACAATCTCAAGCGGCCGGGCTGAGAGAAATCAAGCCATTGCGAAAGTTGGCGGTTGGTGTGCAAATTACCCGGCAAGACAGGGCGACCATCGTTGCGGTCAACTGTAAAACCTCGCGGAACCGCTAAAGTCATTGAACGCGTCCGATGCGCTGAATGGTGACAGATGTACGGGCCAGATCGGTCTTCCAAAATGCCTCAAGCTCGCTGCCGTCTAAGTATGAAATCTCACCCGCGGAGCTTTTGCCAACCGTTTCAATGAACTGGCTGTCTTGAGATGCAGCGCGCAAGGCTCTGCGCAAAGTGGCCAAAACTTCAGGGGGCGTCCCAGATGGGGCAAACAAACCGGTCCACGGAACAAAATCAATGGGCACCCCCAGTTCAGAAAGAGTGGGCACGTCTGGTGCCTGTGCCCAGCGCTTGTTGCCATACATGGCTAAATAGCGCAGGCGACCGCTTTGAACGTGGGGCAAGGCGAGTGTGCGATGCCACCTGCAGGAAATGGCACGATCAAGGTGACTGGTTTTTGAGGGTATGCCCCCTGCGCCCAAGCTGCCGATGACAACACGAGGGCCATCAATATGGAAAGTCCTTTGAAAAAACTCATCAACATGACCATTCTCTTTGTAAAAAAAATTAAAAAAACTTCTGGAGGCCTGAACCATGTGTGTGCTTTCTTGTTTACGAATCAAAAGTCCCCAGCGCATTCGGTGCTTCAATTCATTGATAGGTTACTAAGAAAAACTCATTCCGACTTCAGTGGAAACCCGTGGCGATTCACTTTGGCGTAGCTATTACTTGATCAAAACAATGCGGCTCGATATTGTTTATTTGAACGGCTACACTAAACTGAACGCTTGCTAAACACAAGGTCATTAAACTATGCGCGAACTAGATCAATTCCTTAACGCTCGTAATCTTCTGATAAAGCAGCGTACAAATTATGATGCTGCCTACGCAGAATTCAGTTGGCCGAAGTTAGATACCTTTAATTGGGCCATTGATTACTTTGATGCCATCGCCCAAAACAACGCTGCGCCAGCACTGCACATCGTTGAAGACTCGGGTCATCAATCCCTTTTAAGTTACGAAGAACTATCGAAGCGGTCCAACCAAGTGGCGAATTGGCTGATTGAACAAGGTGTTCGAAAAAACGACCGCATTTTGCTGATGATAGGCAACGAAGTGCCCCTGTGGGAAACAATGTTAGCCGCCATCAAACTTGGCGCAGTTTTGATTCCAGCCACGCACCTTTTATCTAAAGACGATCTGTCAGATCGACTTCAGCGCGGCAAAGTGCGTCACATTATGACCAATGCAACGGGTATGTCTAAGATCAACGACTTACCAGCAGACTCTGTCAAAGGCTTGAATTTAATCAGCGTTGCGGGCGGTGTCTTACCCAGTGAATGGACCGACTACTGGCTTTCAAAACTAGCAAGCTCTAGCTTTACCCAACCCGAGCCAACACGCGTCACCGATCCCTTGTTGGAGTATTTCACTTCAGGAACAACCTCTAAGCCAAAACTTGTTCAGCATACCCAGCAGAGTTATCCTGTCGGCCATTTATCAACGATGTATTGGCTGGGGCTTCAACAAGGCGATGTTCACTGGACCATCAGCTCTCCCGGTTGGGCCAAGCATGCGTGGAGTTGTTTTTTTGCCCCACTCAATGCGCAAGCATGCGTTTTTATTTACAACTACCAACGTTTCAATGGGCCTGATATTTTGGCGAAGCTGGTCGAGCACAAAGTCAATGCACTGTGCGCACCACCGACGGTTTGGCGCATGCTGATCCAAGAAGACTTAAAAGCGTGGCCAGTATTACTGCGTGAACTGATTTCAGCTGGCGAGCCGCTCAATCCAGAGGTCATTGAGCAAGTCCAAAAGGCATGGCGACTCACCATTCGAGACGGCTACGGCCAGACTGAAACCACTGCTCAAATTGGCAACCCGCCCAGTGCCTTGCTCAAATCTGGTTCAATGGGACGACCTTTACCAGGTTACAAAATAGTACTCCTGTCGCCTGATGGCCTGCCTGCTGAAGAAGGTGAAATTTGCATCGACTTGGCACACAAGCCCACCGCTTTGATGAACGGCTATTCAGATGACCATGACAAAACTCAAGAAGCAATGCGCGACGGCTACTATCACACGGGTGATGTCGGCATGCGCGATGAACAGGGTTACATCACCTATGTTGGACGCGCTGACGATGTGTTCAAAGCATCCGGATACCGTATCAGTCCTTTCGAGTTAGAAAGCGCGTTGATTGAACACCCCGCTGTAGCAGAAGCCGCCGTGGTGCCTTCACCTGATCCTGTTCGTGGTTTTGTTCCCAAGGCCTATGTCACATTGGTGCAGGGATACCCTGATGACGCCTCTACTGCGGCATCTATTTTTAGTTTTATGCGGGAACGCGTTTCTGGCTATAAATTAGTCAGACGCATTGAGTTCAGTGATTTGCCAAAGACCATATCAGGCAAGATCCGCCGAGTCGACCTTCGCAATCAAGAAAACACGCGTGTTGGAAGTGGCGTGCGCAACGCACGCGAATTCTTAGAGACATAAGCTAACGAGTCCTAAGGCTTCAACCCACGCATTAGTACACGCGTTTCACCCAAAGCAAACAACACGAAGGCATCGTCCGCCACGCCCAGCTTTCTTTTTGCCTTGGGCAACTCGTCGATAGGCGCATCGAGAGCGTCGTCGCACAGGCGGAAGGCGCCCCAGTGCACGCCCATCGAGAGCTTGCTTTTGACGTCTAGATGGATCTGCACCGCGTCTTCTTCGTTGACATGCTGTTGCTGCATGAACCAGCGTGGCAGGTAGCAGCCCACAGCAATCTGCGAGAAGTCGAAGCCGCCGAAGCGTGCACCAATGTCGGCGAAGTCTTTCGAATACCCAGTGTCGCCCGAGAAGAACATCGAGAACGGTTGCTTGTTCACCTCGGCTTGCGCCACGAAGCCACCCCAAAGCGTGGCGTTACGGTCCCAAGGCGTGCGGCTTGACCAATGCTGCACTGGCACAAAGTGAATTGTGACTTCGCCCGTGGCCGCCTTAACGCGAAAGGTCTGCCACCAGTCCATTCGGTGAACGTTGGTGATGCCCTCTGCCTTCATCCACAAGTCAAGTCCCAGCGGCACAATGAAGAGCGGCGGACCGCCAGGCTGCTCGTTCAACATGCGAACAGTGCGTGCATCCAAGTGGTCGTAGTGGTTGTGGCTGATTAACACCACGTCGATCCTTGGCAAGGACGACAAGGGCATTGGCAAGGGCGTCTCACGCTTGGGACCGATAAAACTAAAGGGCGAGGCGCGGTCGGTGAAGTGTGGGTCTGTCAAGATGTTCAAGCCGCCCAGCTGCCACAGCGCCGTGGAGTGCCCCACCCAAGTGACACTTGCGTCGCTTCGGTTGGCCTTCAGGTAGGCCAGGTCGGGCTCAACCAAGCGCACTCGCGCTGGATCTTGCGGCGGCAGTGTCTTCTGCCATCGCTCAAGCTGCCAGTCAAAAAAGCTGGGCTGATCGGCGCGCCAGTTGTCGATGTAGTTGTTGTTGAAGCCGTTGAGCCGGTGGTGCTTTTTGGTGGCGTCGTAGTAGGGATTCACTGAGGCACAGCCCACCAGCAAGCAGGCGGCGGCAAGCAACAGCGAGTACCCTGGCCAACGCCTCTTTGCAAGGATTGAGTGCATGAACGGCGTGTCTTTAGTCAAATGCGGCTCGGTCTGAGCGCATCCAAGTGTAGGCAACGCCCACGCCTACTGAAGCGCCGCTCGAGCGTCGAACCAGTGGGCTGCTTTCATTGGCTGCGCCGGCAACGGTTTCTAGTCGCGCAAAGCCGAACAAGTTCCAGTCCCTAGCCAAGCTACGCGAAAACGCTGCGCCAAAGGCGCCAGCGAAACCGACATCCAGCTCGAAAGTCTCCGTCTTCATGGCCCGGATTCCTGCCGTATCGCGGTCGGCTCTGAGCACATCACCACGGTAAACAAAGTAAGGCAGAGCTAGGGCCCTGTTGACCTGCTGGTCTGCACCCGGATAGGCACTTTGCGACACGCCCAGTGCGACGCCGCCCAACTCCCAAAGTGGGGGCGCGCTTCCAGTTGGGCCCTGCGCGACGGCAAGCGTGCTGAGTGCCGCGCAGCAGGCGGCGAATGTGACACGCAAGGTCGACATGATTTTGTCCTTTGATTGGATTGGAAATTGCAGCAAATAAGTTTATTCATGATGTGCATCAACACCCACTGCGATTGCTAAAGCCCCTACTCTCATGGAGAGATCTAGCCATTTAACGCACCAAAATATCAAGGTACCGTAGTTGCTGCTCTAGAATGAAACGGTGAGTAAAGCCTTTGACAAGGCATGTGAAACTTTTAACAAAAGGACGTTCTATGAAATATTTTACTTTTCTATGCCTTTTGATACTCACACTAAAGAGTCATTCCACAGCAGTTCAAACAGATGAGAAAAGTTCTCAGCTGCCAACCGTCATCAACAGTCAAATTTTGCAGAATTCTTTAGCTGCATCCGTACAAATTACGAGCCGCGCTGTTGAAAATGCATCATCTGCTCGAACACTTGGAAAAGTCCGCCAAGGCTCTGGCGTTGTGATTGGTTCAGACGGTTTAATTTTGACGATTGGCTATCTCATTTTAGAAACCGAGCAAATAGTCATTCGCACTCACGAGCAAAAAACTTATCCCGCTCAAGTTGTGGCATACGACCAAGCGACTGGATTTGGCTTAATCAAACCATTGATTCCTCTACAAGGCGTTGAGCCCGTCAAATTGGGGAAACTTAATGATCAAAAAATCGACAGTGCGCTTTTAGTTGTATCAGCAGGTGATGCAAGCTTTTCCAGCCCTACAAAACTCATAGATGTCCGTTCATTCACGGGTTATTGGGAATACCACCTTGACAATGCAATTTATACAAGCCCACCCGTTGTCAATCACTCAGGGGCCGGTCTGTTTAATCAGAAAGGCGAGTTGATAGGCATTGGAAGCCTCTACGTGCAAGACGTGATGCCAGAAGACAATCCGTCCAGTTTGGCTGGAAATATGTTTGTTCCGGTTGAATTATTGGAGCCAATTTTTAACAACATGTTGCAAAACGGTATGGGTCCAAATAGCCAAAGAGCTTGGCTGGGTATCAATGCAGTAGAAAGACAGGGGCGAATTCAAATAGTTCGTGTAACACCCGAAAGTCCAGCGCAATTGGCTGGTATTGTCCCTGGGCTATGGCTACTCGGCCTCAATGGAAAACCTGTAGAGAGTTTGTCTGCTTTTTACAAACAATTGTGGGCAATACCCATCAATTCAGAGTCTGCTCAACTGACTATTTTTGATGGCAGGACAATTTATCAAATTCCTGTGCCCATCGTAGACCGTTCAACCAACATTAAAAAACCAGCAGGTGTTTAGTGTTAGCGATGAGTACAACTTACCGCAGTTTAACCATCGCCTTCATCTCTTTGCTAACGGCATATTCTTTGTGCGTATCGCAAGTTTTTGCTTCTGAAAAAACCATACCAACCAATCTGTTGCCATCCAGTCCTACGTACTTTAATACAGCGGATGGGCCTTATTTAGCTGCCCGAGTATGGAGCCACTCAAAGCCTCAGCACATTGTGCTTGGGGTGCATGGCTTTAATGACTACAGCAAATCGTTTGAGCGATTAGCCCAGCACCTTCTCGCTGAAACTCAAGCCACAGTGTATGCCTATGACCAACGAGGCTTTGGTTCTAACCCACAACCTGGCGTGTGGCCTGGATCGGAGGAATTGATCAACAATTTGCGCCATATCGCGGCACAACTTCGTGAGCGCCATCCTGGCCTACCGTTAACGGTGATCGGTGAAAGCATGGGAGGCGCTGTGGTGTTGATAGCTGCCAGCGAAACACCTGGCCTTGCTGCGGACCAACTCATCCTTAAAGCCCCTGCTGTCTGGGGTGCACAAAGTATGCCCTTGTACCAACGCTTGAGCCTTTACACCATGAACCTGATCGCACCCGAGATGAGCTTCACCGGCCGGGGCCTATCTTCGCTAGGTATTCGTCCCACTGATGACCCGGAAGTTTCACGCGATCTCAGCCGCGATCCACTGGTCATCAAAGCAACCCGAGTTAGTAGTTTGGCTGGTGTCACGGAACTTATGGGGCGCGCTCAAACCCAAACTAACCTACCATCGCAACGCACCCTGGTGTTGTATGGCTTGCGTGACAAAATTATTCCGCCCCAACCGGTGTGCGATTGGTTGAATAACTTAAATAGCGCTACTCCCGCAGCGCTTAAAGCCGACTTCATTGTTTACAAGGAGGGTTGGCACATGTTAACGCGCCAACTTAGCGCCCGAGAACCGATGGAAGACATAGCCCACTGGATTCAAAAAATTTCTCAGGCAAAGCTGCGAAACACACTGCAAGCTCAGCAAGTAGTTTGTGACAATCAATGAACGTTTCAAAAAGTGATCATGACTGTTTGATCTGCATTCACCTGGAGCTTTAATTCAACCAATTGTCCGTCTTAGGCTTGAGAAAAAGAGTTCCGACTGAAGCCGCTCGCCATGGCTCTGTGCCATTACACGCGCGGCCATCTCGGGGGCAACAGGTTTCAGCGCCACGCCTGTAGAAGCCGCCAGCACCTGCACTTGGCAAGCACGCTCCAAGTAGTACAGGTCGTCGTAGGCGTAATCGACGCGTTCACCGCACACAATGACGCCATGGTTACCCAAGAACACCACATCCGCACCTTGCATGGCATTCGCAATGCGCTCTCCCTCGGTCATGTCCAAAGCCAGTCCGTTGTAGTTCACGTCCACAGCCACGCGGCCATGAAAACGCATTGCGGTTTGGGACAGGCTAGTGTCTAGGGCACGTGCCTCCGTCAAGGTAAGCGCCGTTGCGTGAGGCATGTGGGTGTGCAGCACAACCGATTTGTGCGCAATGCGATGCACCGCTGCATGAATGAACATGGCCGAAGGCTCCACCGGATGTCTGCCTGCCAATTGTTCGCCTGCTGCATTGCACATCACGATGTCAGGTGCTTGCACCTCATTCCAGTGCAGACCGCGCGGGTTAAGCAGAAACCAGTCAGCTCGACCAGGTACCGCCACGCTAAAGTGGTTACAAACGCCCTCGCTCAGTCCCTGAGCAGCAGCAGCACGCAAGGCCAGCGCAAGATCAGAACGCAGTGACAACAACGCCTCAAAGGTAGAGTTGGGTTCCAAGGAATTACCTCCTGTTATTCTAGAGTTTGTAGCGACTTTAGATTACCCTTTCCACTTCTACATGGCAAGCTTTACTAGATTTAAAGAAGTTCAAAGAACAAAGGAAGATAAAGCATGAGCGATTCACCCACCTCACGAGGCATCAGCCGAGGAGCACTCGTGCTGGCGGCGGCCACCGTGGTGAATCTGCCGTTCGGCACCGTCTATGCGTTTTCGGTCTTTCTGAAGCCGATGGAGGCACTGCTCGGTATTGGTCGGGCCGAGATGGCCATCGTGTTTTCCATGGCGTCGATCTTTCTCACGATCGGCATGCTCATCGGACCAGCCCTTTACCGTCGCTTCGCACCTGTGCCCCTGCTGCTGGTTTGCGGAGCAATGAGCGCCTCTGGCCTGCTGATCGCCGCCGCCGCACAGGGTATCGAGCATTTGCTGTTGGGCTACGGCGTTCTGTTCGGACTGGGCGGTGGGGTTGTTTTTATCATGATGCAGCAGGGTCTGAATCAGACCATCAGCCCAATGAGCGGGCTGGCCAATGGCTACGTGGTAAGCCTGTATCCCATGGGTGCCATGCTTGGCGCACCGGTCTTTGGCTGGGCAATCGAGGTGTTCGGCCTGCGCTCAACCCTGGCGGGTCTTGCGCTGACGGTGCTGACTTGCTGCGCAATCGCGGCCATGCTCTGGCGTCGTGCCCAGGTTCGCATGCAGGACCCAGGGGCGAGTACAGCAGACAGCGAGGCCCGCCACTGGGGCTTGTTTGCCCGGCTGTTTACTGTTTTCTTTCTCGCTGCCTCGGCGGGTCTGATGGTGATGAGCCAGGCCGCTGGCATTTTGCATGCCTATGGCTCAACAACCCTGTTTGCGCTGGGCGGTACCTCTTTCATCACCGGTGCGATTGCTGCAGCACGCATTGGTGGGGGCTGGCTCATTGATCGATTTGCGGTGCCTCGCGTGGCCTGCGTGGCCCACCTGATTGCCCTCAGTGGTTCGAGCCTGCTATTGACCTGGCCGGGGCCGGGCATGGCGGTCCTGTCCATGACACTGATCGGCTGCGGCTATGGCTTCATTTCGGGTCTGACGGCGGGTGCCATTGCGCGCTATTGGCATCCCAATGCCTTTGGCCGGGTGGCCGGGCAGATGTACATTGCCTGGTGCATTGCGGCCATCAGTCTGCCCGTGCTGGCAGGCTGGCTGTACGACCAGACCCAGGGCTATGACCAAGCCATGCGCATTGCCGCTGGCGTGAACCTGCTTGGTGCACTGATAGCTTTGAGCTTGCCGGCGACGGCGAAATCTTTAAAGATTCGCCCAATGGTATGACCAATAATTTCGCTGTATTTGTAATTGGACTTGGAGTTTCTCTAGTACCTCTAGACTTCTCAGTCAATGTCGCATTCCCAGCGATAAGCAATGCCTTCTCTCTTCCAACACAAAGCATTCGTTGGATTCCTTTTTCCTACGTGCTTACCTACGGCCTCTTGGTGATTGGTTTTGGGGCTTTAGGGGATCGTCTGGGTCACTTGCACATTTTTCGAGCAGGTCTGGTGCTTGCTATTTTTGCGTTATCGATGTGTGCTATTGTGCCGAGCTATCATTTACTTATCGCAGCGCGCATCCTGCAAGGTATTTCGGCCGCTGTTCTTTTGTCTTGCGCACCAGCAATTCTGACATTTCTATATGCCGAATCTAAGCGCACAAAAGCACTGTCAATTTACGGCAGTATGGCTGCAACAGCGGGAGTGATTGCACCGCTCATCGGCGGTTTTTTGATTGCATGGGTAGATTGGCCAGGTGTTTTTTGGTTTCGAGTTCCAATTGCCATATTGTCTTTGCTGCTGCTACAAATATTAATCATCAAAGAAAAAATTCCAGCGCCAGATCGATCACTAAGTATTTCTGCTTCTGATCAACTATCTTTTCAACTGATGGTTCAAAAGTTTAAAAAAGATCACCGTTTTATTGGGGTGAATGCGCTTAGCGCTGTGATTCAATTCTCTACCTTTTCACTCCCACTGCTTATACCTTACTACTTAACGAATATAGAACTATGGGGCATAGAAAAAATTGGCTTTCTGTTAAGCACTTGGGCGCTAGGTACTCTTGTTGGCTCATGGAGCGTTGACCAACTTGCAATTAAATTATCAACAAACCTTATTGCAAACATTGGTGCATGGCTAACAGCCATCAGTTTATTTTTCATTGCGCTTTGTTCCACCAATACGAATTTAGACTTTATTTTTTTAGCCGTCATCATTCAAGGTTTTGGTCTAGGCTTATTCCAAGTTGCTTACTCTGATATTGTTATCAAATCACTGCCTTTGCAGGCACGCGGAATTGCTGGGGGAATAACTGTGATGACACGCACTGTGGGAGTTGCAATTGGCTCACTGGTTTGGCTTTGGATCCTTGACCAATTTTTATCAACATCAAAAGAATTGTTATCAATTGCGAATTCAGAGTTTATTCAAGGATTCCAGATGGTCTTTTTAATTGCGGCAGGTGTGATACCTGTTTTTTTAGCTTTTCAATACCTTGTCAATCAAATGTTCGATCCTAAACCTATCGTTCAGAAGACAAAAATCTAAAGATTTTTAAATTTTTCAAACCAATCAAACCAAGGAATCACCATGACTGAACGCAAAGTAGCCATCATCACCGGTTCTGGTACTGGCGTCGGTGCAGCGACCGCACTTCTACTTTCCCAGCAAGGCTACAACGTCTTGATCAACTACTCACGCAGTGAGACAGAGGCCCAAGCATCGCAGGCGGACTGCCAAGCCGCAGGAGCTGACACCTTGTTGATGCAAGGCGATGTCTCGCAGGATGCCGACTGCAAGGCTTTGACACAAGCTGCCGTCGATCAATGGGGCCGGATTGATGCACTTGTGAACAACGCAGGGATCAGCACCTTCACCGGGGCCGCCAACTGGGATGTTCTGGACATGGACACCTTTTCACGCATTTACGCGGTCAACACGGTGGGGGCTTTTCAGATGGTTCGGGCTTGTGCACCACACCTCAAAATACAAAAAGGCTCTGTGGTCAACGTGTCCTCAATCGCCGGTTCGCTTGGCATAGGATCTTCAGTGCCGTATATCGCGTCCAAAGGTGCATTAAATTCCATGACACTCTACCTCGCACGTGCATTAGCGCCAGATATCAGAGTGAACGCGGTTTGCCCAGGCCTGATTACATCGCGCTGGTTTGTCGATGGATTGGGTCAAGCTGGATTCGAAAAAGTCAAAGCCATGGCCGAGTCCATCGCACCCTTGGAGCGTGCCTGTTCACCCGAAGATGTGGCCGAAGCCATCGTTTGGCTGACCACAGGCGCTCGCACCGTGACCGGCGAACTGTTGTTGCTTGACGGCGGAGTTCACTTGGGTAGCGCCAAGGCTCAAGTACCCGGTAAATCCGCGTAAACCAGCTCACCCCCTAGGGCTTTGGTTCATCTTGAGTGATTGACCCTGTCAGTTTGCTGTTTTATCTTTGAATAAGATATAGACTTCGGCATATCTTGAATTTCAAGGTCGAAGAACGTCATGGTGTGCATTGGACCGAACGTGGGTTAGAGCATTTCAATATCACAGTCTAGTATTCGTAGCGGTGGTTAACCAAGTACAAATTACTACGCTATTTTTTGACCTGCCAAAGATCACCGACACCCAAGGTCTTTGGCGCCTCTAACCTAGAGCGAGCTTGTGAATCGTCCTGCAATGTGGCGCGCCACCAGTCAGTGGTGATGATTGCTACATGCGCATGATGTTCTGCCTGCAGTTCCCTTGTAATCGATTCGCGGGGTACTATTTCGGCAGCACTTCCGACCTGACCAGCAAACGTCATGTGATCTGCATCCATTAGAACAAGGTGAGCCTTGTCACCCGATGGCAGTGCTGCAAAAACAGCCTTTCGCTTTTCAGGTGTCGCTCCTACGCCCACTACGTCGCTGTCACGCGTTCCAGTAATTGAAAGCAATGGACGACTTAATCTTTCAAATGCGCGTTGAGCACTGCCTACCATGGGTACAGTTGGTGAGAAAGCAATGAACGAGGTAAGTCGTTGCTCTGAGATTCCCTCAAAACCCGGATAACGTTGGCCTGCCATACCCATCGTTGTATGCGCACCAAATGAGTGGCCAGCAAGACCCACTTGCGCAGGCCTGGCGAAATGCCAGAGATCTTGTTTGGCTGAATGACGCTTTTCAATCTCATTGAGTACGAAGCTCACATCCATCAGGCGTGCCATCAATTGCTCCTGCGTCGCAAGGGTTCGCAGTGCACGTTGATCAGTAAATGTTTTGGTGACGCCGCGTACCGCGTTCAAATCACTTCCTGTGTGTTGCACGTGAACGACCACAAATCCAGCATCAACCCAAGCTTAGCCCCACACCGATCCACCTTCGCGTGTACCTCCAAGCCCATGTGAAAAGATGACAACTGGCCAAGGTCCAGTCAATCGATTCTCGGTTGGCCATCTTAGGCGCACAGGAACGTTTCGTTGACGTGTCGGATCAACCCAATTTTGGTCGATCACTGATCTGCGCACCGCCGGAATTTGTCCCATCGCTTGAAGACTCAAACTGAATGGCGTTACAGACAAAAATTTGACTAGGAATTGACATCGTGTGTTCATAGTGAAAATCTTAACGAATTCAATCATGGAATTTATATACTATTTCACTAGTGTCTTCAGTTAACAGAAGAATCAAAAAATTGGCGGCAAAAAACGCCTCCGAGGGAGGCATATAAAAAAAGTGAAGGATTTATTCGGCTTTGATACCGATATCACGAACCAATTTAGACCACCGCTCTACATCCCGGCGGACCAGGGCTCGGGTCTGCTCGGCGTTGAGGCTCAGAGGCTTTCCCCCAGCTTTACTGAACGTTTCTTGCAGATCGGGCTGCGCAATCACCTTGGCCAGTTCGCTGCGCAAACGGTCTTGAATGTCCATGGGCGTCTTTTTGGGCACGAAATAACCAAACCACGATTCCAAGTCCAAGGGTGCTACACCACTTTCCACGATGGTTGGCACATCCGGATGCATGGGGTTTCGTTCAGCGCCTGAGACCGCTAAGGCCTTCACACTGCCAGCATTGACATGGACACGCGCTGTAGACGATAGATCAAAGAACAGGTCAACGCGACCACCTAATAAATCGAGGTAGGCGGCTTGCGCACCTCGGTAAGGAACGTGAATCAAGTCAGCACCAGCCAAATGCCACAAAGCTGCCGGGAGCACGTGCTGCCCAGATCCGACGCCTGCTGAGGCGTAGGACAACTTACCAGGATTTGCTTTGGCGAAGGTCACAAGATCTTTGAGCGAGTTGATGGGGAGGTCCTTGCGCGCCATTAGCGTGTAGCTGTAACTCACGGCCAGGCCAACGGGCTCAAAGTCACGCAAGCTGTCGTAAGAGAGCTTGTCGTACAGCCCCATGTTGAGCGCAATGTTGGAGACCGAGCCTACCAAGATCGAATAACCATCCGGATCGGCTTTGGCCGCAGCGTCCGTGCCTACCAAGGTGCCAGAACCGGACCTGTTTTCCACCACCAAGCTCTGACCCAACGATTTTGTTAGCCGCTCGGCCAGCGCACGCGCAACAAAATCAAAACCGCCGCCTGGTGGCTGAGGAACGATCACCCTCAAAGGACGGTTGGGGTATGCCCCTTGCGCCCACACACCCGGTGTTAAACCCAACAAACCAACTGCAGGAAGTGTCCGCAAGAGACCACGCCGTTCCGAATCGACCTTGTATGTTTGTTTGATGTTCATCTGTGTCTCCTTTAGACCCCTAATTTCAACGCATTTACCGTCTAAGCACTCAGTTCACACCACCAGGAATGGCAGCAACAATTTGGCGAAGCTTTGCTAATGTATTCGCTGCCTATGCGCCCGCCTCCACCGGCCCTGTTTTCAATGATGATGTTTTGTCCTAAATTCCTGGACATGGCCTCAACAATGATGCGACTGGCCTGATCTGAAAAACCGCCAGCTGCGTATGGCACGATTGCCTTGATAAGACGTTGCGGATAGGTTTGTGCAGATGACGAAAAGGCCACAAAGACCGCTCCAAGGGTAATCATAAGCCGCCCAAAAACAGTTTTCACAATAGACATGGAAAGAACCTTTAATTTAAGAAGGCAAGCCGAGCGCTTGCCTGACACGTGGCATGACTTGCTCGCCCATCAACACCATGGAACGGCGAGATAGCGCTGGATCTGCCCAATCCAATCCCGCATAAACCAATTCACCAAATCCACCCAATTTTTCGTGCAGTTTTAATATTTCATCAACCACATGGTTGACGCTACCTGCAATGACCAATTGATCGAGAATGTCATGCAAAGGAACTGGAGCATCAGGAGTTTTGCCGTCCATGGTAAAGACCGCATCTCGCTTACCTTTTCGCAGCTTGTAACCCAAGTTTCGATAATAAAACCGATAGGGACTTTGCTCAGATGTTTTACCGTATTCACGCGCAACTTTGTCATCGTCATGAACCATGATGGTTCGAGCTACACGCCAATCGGCACGCGAGGCTTCAATGCCTACATTGGCCTTGCCTAGAGCATAGTTAGTCCAATGCGAGGTGAGCCACTGATCGTAGAGAAAATTGGCAGAGATGGGGTGCAAGTCTTTCTCACCCATGGCAATCACGCCTTTTGAAAATGGTGCCATAACGGTACCCACAATTTCGGGGCGTGGGCGTTGATAAGGCTTGTACATCTTGCCTGTGTGACAGAACTCGTCGAGTGTGGTTTGCGTCGTCACCTTGTAACGGTTGTTTGGCAAGTCGATGTTGTAGGGCGGATCGCTTTGCCAGAGCTTGAGAATCACATCGATGGAATCTGCAAACATCTGGTTGCGGTCTTGGTCCAAGATGCCCAAGGCTTCGGCATCCGAGGGCAATGCGCCAGGGCTGACACCCAGAATAAACCGCCCTTCGGACAAATGGTCGAACATGGCTGCACAGCAATTTTCTTAGTGCTACGGCAAGAGTGTGACTTAAAGCAATACGTTGGAGAACAACATGACTTCTTCTTCTCACCCCTCCCGCCGACAGGTGATGGTGGCGAGGAATTACTTGCCGGCGACCATGAAAGTAGATGTATGGCAAAAGGACATGGCTGTGATCGCACAAATGGCCACGCAAGTGAATTGTCCGATTCCATTTTTTGCATCATGCGCTCCGATTTTCAACAGTGCCATGGCCATGGGAAAGGCCTTGGAGGATACGGCATCTGCCGCTGAGGTTTTGTTGGTAATGGCAGGCATTCCAGCTGCACCCTCAAAATTAGCAGAATCAAGTTAAGGGCGCACTTGCGTATTTGCTATAGCCAGGTCTTAGCTTAATTTGTTTAAACCAGCGGCTCAAATGTTGATACTCCTCACGCTCAATTGGCAAGTTAAACCATCTAAAAGCAATCAAAGCCAATGGCAAATCAGCAATAGTGAAATGATCCCCTGCTACCCATGTTGAACTTTTAAGTTGGTAGTCAAGGATCTTTAAGATTGAACTCATTTGAAGTCTTGTTTTTTCAAGTTCTGTCAAATTACGTTCTTCAGGCTTGGTACGAATCAAACCCCAGAACAAAGGCCTCATTACAGGCCATGCGGTGGTGTTATACCAATCTAGCCATTGATCAATTTTGGCTGATTGATGTGCAGATTTCGGATAAAAAGTATCTGTGACGTCATGTTTTTTTGAAAGGTATCGCAAAATTGCATGCGACTCCCATAAAACAAATTCATTGTCTTTGATGACGGGTACCAACCCGTTGGGGTTCAACTGAAGAAAGGGCAGTGTTTTATTAACACCAAATTGCATACCTGCATCGGTGCGTTCAAATGGAATTTTCAAGTCCTCACACAACCAAAGTACTTTTTGAACATTGATTGAATTAAGTCGTCCCCAGATATGTAAATTTTTCATGAGATTACGTAGTCTTATATTTTTTTCTTAGCTCCAAAGATAACCAAGACCAAGCTTATAGTGGCAGAACTAAAAAGTGGCTAAGTCATTATTGACTTTACCCTGGTCGACGCTCAAATGCTTGCAAGTCATCGGGTATGTGATGGAAGGCTTGTTTATCCACCGTGAAAATCGCAATTTTGGGTTTGTAAACTGAGGGGTCATCTAAAGTACCAACCTTAACCACCATAGAGCCCGGTCTAGTTGGTGTTTGTGTTCCGATACCGGTTCCACAAGTTGGACAGAAGAAACGCATCACAGGCTTTTCTAAGTCGCTGCGTTTGAAGGACGCAGGAGTACCTTTTTCATATCTGAACCCGTCAAGATCCAAGATGACAATGGCGTTTGGGTGCCCGCCAGTTATATATTGACACTCTCGACAATGACATTGCAAAGCCGCCTTAATTTCGCCCTCATAAGAGTATCGAATCGCTTTACAGTAACAACCACCTGTCAGTTTCATCACAGTCTCCATTTCTAAATTATTACGTCATACTAATGTAATTCGAAGAGTTGCAAATACCAAGCGTCCAGAATCTGTTCACCCCTACCCGTTCAGAGCGGCTAAGCCCCATAAGGTCGAGATACCCCAAATTGAGGCTTGAGTTTGTCTACTGAATTGGGGGAATGCCAATATTCCAAACGCGCCAAAGTAACTCTTGCATGGAGCGCTTAGACGCGGTTCATGAAGGCTAACAATGTCAGATCAAAAAAGCCCAATAATCTTGCCATCAGGACCGACGTCAATGGCACAAGCCGATGGCACCTTGGGCAGGCCTGGCATTGTCATGATATCGCCGCAAACCATGACAACGAACTGCGCTCCTGCAGCCAATCGAACTTCGCGAATGTTCACCACATGGCCTGATGGCGCTCCGCGCAAAGAAGGGTCTGTCGAGAAGGAGTACTGTGTCTTTGCAACACACACGGGGTAGTTTCCGTAGGACTCTTGTAGTTTCTTGATTTGTGCAAGCACTTTAGCGTCGGCCGTGATATCTGATGCACCATAGATCTTTGTCGCTATGGCTTTCATCTTGTCCCATAGCGATTCGCTGTCTTGATAGACAAACTTGAAGGTGCTAGGCTGCTCGCACAGGCGAACCACTTCATGGGCCAGGTCCGCCGCACCCTTACCGCCCTCAGCCCAATGCCGAGCCAGAATAACTTTCACGCCCTTATGGGCCAATTTGTCCATCAACAACTTGACTTCAGCATCTGTGTCTTCGGTGCGGTGATTGATGGCCACCACACAGGGCAGGCCGTAATGGTTTCTAATGTTATTGACATGCCGCTCGATATTGGCCATGCCCTTT
>Ga0214919_10000911_pt1 | contig 50023 bp, 39 predicted proteins | sample LL1503_MetaG_FD_177994 | JGI IMG/M metagenome (GOLD analysis project Ga0214919, IMG submission 177994) | Freshwater microbial communities from Lake Lanier, Atlanta, Georgia, United States - LL-1503 | ecosystem: Environmental > Aquatic > Freshwater > Lake | place: USA: Georgia | collected...
TAGGATTAAACAAAAGGGAACTTATAGAAGATTTCAATTTTAATAGATTTGAAGATACAAGGTTTAATAAATTCTGGTTAGATAGAATTAAAAATGAAACAACTTATATAAATAAATGTAAGACTTCTACTATTGGAGATATTAAAAATTTAAAAATAAGAATAACTAAAATAGAATTAATGTTAAATATAATAAGAGCAAGAGCAGATAATTTAAGACCAGGAGATCCAATAGATTTAGATGTTGAAGGATTTGTTATTCCACAAATAGATGACGATAGAGAAGATGAAGATGATAATAATGAAGAAATAACATTTACAAATAGAAGAGAATTAGCAAATATTCAAAATTTAGAAGGATTATATGATTTGGATATAGTTTAAACAGCTTTTAGAAAAAGCCGTGCCAAAACAGAATTTAAATTATTTTTACATATTTTTATCTTTTTAGATTTTTATATATTTTACATTTTTATAACTTTTATCTTTTCAAACTTTTTATGTTTTTATGTTTCTTGTTTTTACATGTTTACTAGAATATTTATTTTTGATAAATATAATAAGATGTAAACTAATAATTACACATTTTTTTGATTTTTCAAACTTTTTATCTTTCCAAACTTTTTATGTTTTTATGTTTCTTGTTTTTACATGTTTACTAGAATATTTATTTTTAAAAAATATAATAAGATGTAAACTAATAATTACACATTTTTTGATTTTTCAAACTTTTTATCTTTCCAAACTTTTTATGTTTTTATGTTTCTTGTTTTTACATGTTTACTAGAATATTTATTTTTGAAAAATAAAATAAGATGTAAACTAATAATTACACATTTTTTGATTTTGATCTTTCTAGACTTTTTATGTTTTATATATTTTATTTATCTAGAAGTTTTACCTAAACAAAAATCTAGAGTATTTTTATGATTAATAATAGGTTTAGATCGCTTTAGTTTCAATTCATTATTAATTGCTAAGTTAATTTTGTTTTTATCTACTGGTATAAATGTATTACTTAAAGTAGATTTTTTATAAATCTCTTCCAACATAGGAATAATGGTATTGCAAGGAGGAAATTCAATGCTATATGATTTTTCATTGCTAAACATAATATTTCTATATTCGTCAATTTCCATAGTACCTCCGAACATTTTGAGCGACATTTTATCAAAAGCAGGTAGTAAATTTTTATATTGTCCGAATACTTTAAAGTATAAAAGATTCAATAATGCTACTTTTTCCCATAAGCTATCATCATCTTTATAATATTGTAGTATATATGCAAGGGCGCAATTTGCCATACAGAAATTACCAAATAGTACAAATTTATCATTTACAAATTTATATGGTATTCCCCAAGGTATATTTTTAAATGAATGGCAACACCATAAACATGCAACATGTGTGCTACTAATCCATTTACCCCCACTTAAATTTAATCCCAAATGAGTTAAAACATTTATTTTATCTGTATTGCTGTTATATTTATTATTAAGAATAATATCAATTTGTCTAACATCTTCATCATTACTTTTTAATTGTTGACAATGATAACATTTATTACAAAATTGTGATTGTGTATGTGCGTGATCATTATCTTTATTCATATCTCTATTGCTATTACTTAAAATATTATATTTATTACATTTGTCATTTTTGATAGTATCAATATTGATACTATTACCAATATTACCAATATTACCAATATTACCAATATTACCAATATTACCAATATTACCACTATTATTTTTAGTTTTACTTTTATTAATATTTTTTTCAAAATTAGTTTCGAAAATATTATTATGATTATGATTATGATTATTATTATTATTATTTTTAGTATTACAATTTTTATTTAAAATATGTAATGAATTATTTAATGCAGGGTTGATGTTTGTATCATTATCAATATTAATTATATTATTAATATTATTTATATCATTAGAATTATTCATGACATTGTCTATTTCATTATCCATATCAATATTATTATCCATATCATCTTCATTATCAATATCATTATGATTATTACCGTTATCATTTTCTAAATTATCAGATATATTATCTGACTTATCTGAAGAATTTCCATCTGTTAAATCATTTAACATTGAATATTTAATATTAGTTTTATTAAGTAAATATTCAGGATATGGTTTGGGTATTGATAAATTAGGATTATAAGGAAATAAATCTTTACCAATATTAAATTCTTCATTAAGTTTTAAGCAACTAAGAGGAAGTTTTATAATTATATTATCTTCTTTTTTACTATTTTTCTGAAATTCATCATAATCAGAATTTTCATATTTGAATTTATCTTTTGGTTTACGTCCACGTCTTTTTGTTTTCATTACTATATCATCATCATCATTCATTGTAATACTATTTAAATTTTCATCATCATCATCATTATCATTATTATTATCAGAATTTTTTTTTTGTTTTTTTTTTGAAATTTTTGGTTCTTTAACTTTTTTAGGTTTTGGTTCTTTAACTTTCTTAGGTTTAGGTTCTTTGACTTTTTTAGGTCTAGGTTCTTTTGGTTCTTTGGGTTCTTTGGGTTCTTTAGGTTCTTTGGGTTCTTTGGGTTCTTTGGGTTCTTTGGGTTCTTTGGGTTCTTTTACTTTTTTAACTTTAGGTTCTTTGTTTTGTTTAGGAATTTTAAATTTTTTAGTTTTCTTAAGTTCTTTTATGTCTTGTGTTTCTTGAATAATCTCTTCTTTTGGTTCTAGGTTTTGATCTTTTATAATATCTTGTACTTCTTTTACTTCTTGTATATCTTCTTTATCTTCTTTATCTTCTTTTGGCATAGCTTTTCGACCCCGTTTTTTCTTGATAGTTACATCAACATTCTGTTCTGGATCCATTATTTGAAATTGAAATAATATATAAAATAATATATAAAATAATATATAAATAAACTTTAAAAATATATTTATGCTTTGTGTTTTTGTTGTTAATAAAAAGAATTAGTTTTTATTTAAGTTAAAAATTAAAATGTAAAAAAAATATATAAATCTTATAAATGATTTAAACAAACTGGTTTATAAGAATCAGAACCGCCGACCAGAATTTGCTCTCCAGAGTAAATTAAACGCTTAGTAAAAGGAGCATTTGCCTCGCAATCTACACATTTTGCAGTAAGTTTTGTTACTGATGTAGCATATGGTATTAAATCAATCATTCTAGAATTGTAAAAAGGTTCTTGTTTATAGTCGCCATCTAGACCACCAATATAAATTGTTTTTTTATATTGTAATAATAGAATTTTAACAGATTCATATAAATCATTAAAGAATTGTCCTTCATCTATAAAAATATACTTTTTTTTATTAATATCAATATTATTAATACTATAATCACTATTAATATTATCAATATTATCAATACTATCACTATTATCAATAAATATTTCATCTAAATAATTTAATGATACACATGGCATTTTTTTATTATCATGGGTACATATTTCAGAATAATTACTATATCTTTTATCACTAGAATGATTAATAATTAATATTTCTTCTAGAATCTTATCTTTATCTTCTTGAGAAATACGGTTATCTATTAATGATTGGATAGTATTAATTAAATATGTAGATTTACCTGCAAACATGGGACCAAAGATAATATTTAGAGACATGATGATATGTATGATATGTATGATATGTATGATATGTATGATATGTATGATATGTATGATATGTATGATATGTATAATATGTATAATATATATAATATTATGTAATAAATTATAATATAATATTATACAATTCCAAACTTTATAATTCTTAGAATTAAATTTATTTTAAATTCAATTTTTAATAAAAATAAAAAAATATAAAAATTTAAAAACACATACAAACACACATAAATCTATTCGGAATCGGAATTATTTGCTTCTTCGTCAATAACTAATTCAACATCATCTTCAACATCAGATGTTGCATCAACTGCATCCATATCATATTCAGGAACATCAAAATTGATGTAACATTTATCAACAACAAACTTAATGCTGGTGCCTTTGGAATGAAATGATACACCTTTACAATAAGTTTCCAAAGATGTAATATTCAAATCTTTGCCAAGCAATTCATCAAGATTTTCAATAACTTTCTTGTCGGCATTATTCATAAACTTACCATAAAATTTATTTCCTTTTCCATTATCATTTTTATTGAAAAGGATATTGAAATAAATAGATGGTTGATTTGTAGGTTCTTTGCCTAATTTAATTAGTTCTTGGTCGGCTTTGTTATAAGCTAAAATATGTTTAAACATACCCTTTAATTGCTTAGGAGTATATTTTTTATCATAATATTCCTTGCAATTATCACCAGTGCTTACAATTTTGAATGATTCATCATAAATAGAATCAAACATTTTGCGTTCAGGTGTATCTTTGGGCGCTCGGAGACTCAAAGAATAGCTAGTGCTATCTTCGTTTCCATCCTTAATATATTTGAAAATACGACTATTAATATCTTTAAAATTGCATCGAAATCCTTTATTGTTATATAGAACTTCGGCGGATTTAGTGGTAATATCAGGAGACCCATTTTTACCATTATATGTTTTTGTATTTAATTTAGATAAAGTAATTTTACCTGGTATATAATTTTGTGGAAAAATTGCATTGCTTTTATATTCACCTGTTTTTCCTACACTTACAATATTAGCTTGGTTACATTCAACAATAATATTATATTCTACTTTTGCTATTTTAATACTCTTAAAATTGACACATACATCAATCAAATTAAATTTTGCCAATTTTGTTTTAATATCAATATCATCAGTAATACTAGAAACTTTGCTTTTAACAATAAATTTATCAGATAAAGGCAAACTTAATGTAAAACTATCTGGAAATTCAGGTTTTGATAAAAGAATAGTTTTTAAAGCATTAGTTGATTCTTCTTGATTATATTTTTCACCAAACCAAGATACACTATCATCAAGACATTTACTTGTAATACTAGATTCATATTTTCTAATCATCTGCATTGCATTTTCATCAGTAATTTGTACAAATAAGTTTTTACCTTCAATAAAATTTAAAATTTTACATCCTCTAATAACAAATAGAAATTGCTTAGAATCATTATATTCAGTATAAATTTTTTTAAATCCATCTTTAGTAGGTTTTGGTTCACTATATTTAACCTTTTGATCATTAAAATCAATAGGGTCAACAGGTTTGTAAATTTTAGTAGTTGAAGAAGACATTTTTATTAGGTAATTGAAATTTAGAATTTAGTATAACTTTGTTTTACTATATATTTTATATATTATTGAATGTTTAAATTAAATAAAATTCAATTTTTTTTGTAGATATTTAAACAAAATAAAAATAAGAAAAAAACAGTATTTTATTACTATTATTTATTACCTTTTATTTATTACCTTTTATTTATTACCTTTTATATATATATTTGGTTTTGTAATAGTTATATCAAATTTTCTTCGATTATTATATTTATATAAATATTTGTTTTTTAAAGATAATTTATTTAATGTAATAGGACAAGATTTTGAATCTTTAATAGATTTTTTAATGGTATTCTTAATAGATTTTTTTGAATTTGATTTAATATTTAGTTTTATAAATTTTCTTTTCGTATTAGGTTTACTATTAGGTTTACTATTAGGTTTACTATTAGGTTTACTATTATGTTTTTTAGTATATTTTTTGCTAAGTTTAGCCTTATCTTTACTACCAGGTTTTTTATTTAATCTTTTTCTTTTTATAATTCCAGAAGATTTATCTTTACTATTATGTTTATCTTTACTATTATGTTTATCTTTACTATTATGTTTATCTTTACTATTATGTTTATCTTTACTATTATGTTTATCTTTACTATTATGTTTATCTTTACTATCAGTTTTTTTATTCAATCTTTTTCTTTTTATAATTCTAGAAGATTTAGTTTTACTAAGTTTAGATTTACTATTATTTTTAGATTTACTATTATTTTTTTTAGTATATTTTTTGCTAAGTTTAGGTTTTTTTTTATCTTTATTTTTACTTTGAACTTTACTTTGAACTTTACTTTGATCTTTACTTTGATCTTTAGGTTTATCTTTACTATCAGTTTTTTTATTCAATCGTTTTCTTTTTATAATTTTAGAAGGTTTAGTTTTACTAAGTTTAGATTTACTATTATCTTTACTATTGTTTTTTTTAGTAATTTTAAAAAGTATTTTTTTAGAATTTAATTTATGTAGTGTAATAGGATTTGTGTTATCAATACTTTTTTCATCAATTTTAACTGTATTTATAATTTTATTCTTATCCATTTTCTTATCCTTATTTTTATCCTTTGTAAAATTAGATAGCATTTTTTTAAATTTAGAATCTTTTTTTAGATTTGATATATCACAAATAGGATTTTTATATTTATCTTTTTTATTATTTTCATCATTAAGAATATCATTAATATTACATAATATTTTGCTTTGTTCATTTAAAATATTATCTAATTCTAAATCATCTAAAGTTATATTATTAGCTTCATTTAACAACATTACTAAATCGTCTTCGTTTTTTATTATATTATCTTTTTTACTATTACTATTATTACTACTATTACTATTACTATTACTATTATTACTATTATTAATATTTATTTTATTATTATTTTTTTTATGTTTTTTAATTTTATTTTTATTATAAGGTTTATCTATATTTTTATATTTTTCTTTGTTTTTATCTTTGTTTTTATCTTTAATATTATCTAAATCCATTATTTGTATATCTATTATTACAATATATATTTATTATTTAATTTATACTTTATGTTTATTTAGATAAAAAAATAGATAATATTATATTAGAATAGTAAAAATATAAATAATATAAATAATATAAATTATATAAATAATATAAATAAAAAATGCCATTTAATACTAATATCAAAGAAAATGAAGAAACTAAAAAAAATATATTAGCAATAAATAATTTTAAAAATATTATAAAAGATAATAAAGAATTACTTTTAGAAGATAGTCTAGAAGAAGGTAGTCTAGAAGAAGGTAGTCTAGATACTGTACTTGGTAATAGTAATTTAAGAGAAGATAATATTGTTATTAAAGAAGATGAAGATGAAGATGGAGATAGAGATGGAGATGGAGATGGATATGAAGATGATAAAGAAGAAATTAATGAATATGATTTAAAAGGTTTACAAACTACAGGTAATGAATTATTAGAAGGTGGAGATCGTAATAAAGATATACTTAAAAATGATATTGATAATACTGTATATAATATTGATTATATTCTAGAAGATGATGAAAAATTAATTAATCCAGATAATGTTTTTAAAAATGTTGATATATATATTGAAAATTATAATAGTAATGAAATAGTAAAATATAAAAAAAACTTTAAACAATTATATCAAACATATTCAACTAAAAACTACACTATATCAACAATAAAATATAAATCAACGTCAAAAATAATTGTTAAAAAAAATGATAAAGTTCCTAAAATAGTGAAGGAATTGATAAAACCAACATATTTATTTTATGACGACAATAATAATCTTATAAAATTTAAAAGACAAATTTCTAATGACAGGTCAGAATTATTATATAAATATTCACAATTAATAGCAAAATTAGATATAAAACCTGAAGAAAAGAAAGAATTTGAAAAAGAGAGAAACAAATTTATTGAAAAATTGGAAGAATATTATACATATACTCTTTATCATAAAAAGATTAATAAAATTACATCCACAAATAAATCTAATTTAGTTTTGCAAAAGGAACTAATAGTTTATAATGAAAATAATGATTATGATAATAAAATATTAAATAGTAATATTTATTCAATAGATAATAATGTTATTGATACAATCAATAAGTACAATTCTGAAAATTTGATACAATATAATAATATAATGATGGATTTATCTGGAAAAAAGGATAAAAATATTAGTAAAGATAAAGATAAAAAAACATTAGATTCTATTAAATTGTATTTGAAGCAAAGGCAAGAAATAGAATCATTTGCAAAATCATTATCAAATAATACAGATATACAAGATGAATATATAAATTATATTATTCTAGAGTTGCCATAATTACTATAATTACAATATAATAATGAATTGCAATTATGCAATTACCTTACTAAGTGCATCAATTAGTTCATTTTTTGTTTTATTTCCTGTTGATTTGAGTTTATTTACTTTAGCTAAATCTTTTAGTTGTTTAATTGACATATTGTGCAAATCTTCTACAGTACATTTTGCATTTTTATTTTCATTAAAATCTGTTAATTCAATCTTTTTAATATCGCCTGATAATAATTTATCTAATTCAATGGTTTCGGTAAGAGAGTTTTCATTATCATTATCAATATTTGTATTAGTATTAGTATTTGATTCATTAAATAACACAGATTTTATATTATTATCTTCAGAAGGATTAGTATTTTGATTAATTTGAGTATTCATAACAGTATCAACAAGTGTTGATTCATCATTAATATTAATAAATTTAGTCTCTACTTTTGTATCATCAATATTTATATTTTCTAAATCAATATCATCTAAATTATCTAAATTATCTAAATTATCTAAATCATTCATATCTTCCATATCTTCCATATCTTCCATATCTTCCATATCTTTCATATTTTCCACATCTTCCATATCTTTCATATCTTCCATATCTTCAATATCTACATCTTCCATATCTTCAATATCTACATCTTCCATATTTTCCATATCTTCAATATCTTCCATATTATTAAATCCACCAATCATAATGTCATTTAAATCATCAATATCATCAATGATAGGATCAGTTGTTATTGAATTAATATCATCAAAAACATCAATATTTATAATTGAATTTTTAATATCATAAATATTTGTATTATTATTATTAATTTCACTATCAATTTCATTATTATCAGAATCATCATTACTGTCGTCGTCAGCATCATTAAAATCACTATCTAGATTATCTAAATTATCTAAATTATCTAAATTATCTAAATTATCTAAATTATCTAAATCGTGTAAATCTAGAATAATAGATTTACCATTACTTACATTACTTAAATTACTTTCATTAGATACATTTATCATATCATTTGGTAATAAATTATGTCTAATATTAATAACTTTAGTTGGTAATGTATTTGCATTTGTAATATTTTTATCATTATTTTCATTTACATTATTAGCATTGCTTATATTACTAGCATTGCTTATATTATTAATATTAGTATCATTAGATTGAAGCATTTGCATCATTTTAATATATGTATCATCATTATGTTTTTGTTGATTAAGAAATATATTTTTTAAATCTTCAACTTTTAATTTCATTTCATTAATTTCACGTACTTTAGTAAAATTAGAATAAAGTAAATATAAACAACATATACTTATTAAAGCAAACCCAATAAGTAATAAATTAGAACTCATATCTTGTAAATCTACCATTTTATAATTTTATAATATAATTTTATAATATATAAAATAAATTTAATATTTTTTTAGATATTTTATATTACATATAATACAGAATTATAAAAATGAAAAAAAAACGAAGTTAAATAATGAAATAATGAAATAATGAAAAAAAATAAATAATATAAAATTAAAAGTAAATAATATTTTTGCATTTTTACATACCAATGTAAATATTCAACATTTCTTTTTTATATTTCATTAATTTTTGAAAGCACTTATTTATTGTAACATCTGATACTTCACAAGTTTGTAATATTTGGTGTTTATTAATGTTAATACCTAATCTATCAATTATATAATAAATTACTGCAGATGTTCTTGAAAGAGGTGTATGTTTATCTAAATACTTTTCATTTTCTATGTGAATTAATATTATACGACACGCCTCGAATATTTTATCATCAAAACCTAATATACATGCAAAACGATGTAGTTTTGTAATACATTCTTGAAGAGTTTTTGATGTAACATTTGTATTTAGTTCTTTGGAAACTATAATAAATTCTTTGGGTATATCTTTAGTTATATCTTTAGTTATATCTTTAGTTATATCTTTAGTTAAATCTTTATTCATCAATATTTCTTCTTTTGGTAAAAGTTCTTTTGAAATAAATTCTGTATTTATTATGTTTATTGTGCTCATCGTTTTATCTGGTTTTACTAAAAGCTGATGTGAAGAACCTAATTGTACCTTTTCATCATCCAATTCTTTTAATTTTGGTATAATCTTATTTAAATTTTGTTTATTATGATATAAAACTTCATCATCTGCATCACTATCGCTAGACTCATTATCGCTATCACTACTAGAATCATTATCATTATCAGAATCACTTCTATCATTACAATTATTATTGAAATTTTTACTATTATTAGTTTTATTAGTTTTATTTGCATTACCCTCTTTTAATTGAATATTATTCCATATTTCTTCGAAAGCCTTAATACTTTTACGAAATGTCTTATTATTTTTTAGTTTAAAAATTTGAGCTATTTGAGTACAATTTCTAGGAACACCTTTTAATTTACAAGCTAACATAACGCATCCGGCTTTCATAGCTTCTTTTTTAGTTCTTCTAGAAGACTTAATATCAGTTACCTTTTTATACATATATTTAGCTTCTTCAATAATACACTGATTAATACCAGAATTCTGAGCCATAATTGTAATATTATTAAATGACTCCAGAAGACTAGATTCTCTATATGGTATGGCATTCCAATAATTCATATTTCTAATCCTTTTTGATGTTTTGTTTTCACGAGTACTAAAACCAACTAAAGACCCAATACTGGTTTTTGGTAATAATTCATTAGTTGGTATATCACATCGGGATTGGTCGTTGCCTTTACTATCGTCGGCTCCGTAAAATCTCCATTCTTGCCCGGAATCTATGATACAGTCATTGTATAGACCACAACTTTGACATACATAATAACCATTTAATTCAGCAAGATTTCTAGAATTACATTCACTACATTTAATATCTATACTTATGTCAATTAAACTATCATAATCTCTAGATATACATTCATTTTTTATATTATTTGTATTATTTAGATTTTTTTTTTCTAATTCTTTTTGTTTTTCAAATTCTTTTTCTTTCTGTTTCTGTTTTTTCTTTTCAAGAATAATATTTAAAAGAAGTTTATTATAATCAGTGGGTAACTCATTTTTTATTTCAAGAGGTTCAATTACAATAATATCAGTAGTCATTTTATGTGTGATACTATTCTATAATATGTGATATTGTACAATACTATTTAATAAGTAACCCACTGATTAAAATAATTTCAATTTTTAAATATCACTATTTAATACATAGTAATAGAATTTATGTTTATATCAAATAAATTTAATTATAAATATAATGGTTTAAAGACAATAAATATTAGGGAATATTTTTATATTTTATATCTAGCATATATATTATAGAATATTATAGAATAATAAGTATTAATATTATAGAATATTATAGAATAATAAATATTGATATAATAATAATATAAATATTGCTAGAATGATTAAAGAAGTTAAATTAAAAAGAACAAAAAAACTAAAGAAGAATGGTGGTAAATATAAACACAAACATAATAATAAAAATAGCAATGGTAAAAAACAAGGGAAAACATTGAAGAAAAATACAGTAATGCAAAAAACAGCTATGCAAAAATTGGATATGGATAAATCAACTAAACAATCAGTACAAGAAGGTGGTACTAATAATGGCAATTGTAAAGAAAAGTTTGAAGTAAAAAGAATGTCAGATATTGATTACAGTCAAATGAGTTTAACAAAATATCTAAAAGCAGATACAGATTGGGGTAATTCTCCAGGACCTCCTCCTATGGATTGTACCATCATGTAGCAGCTTTTAGAAAAAGCCGCGCCAAAACTGCAGGTCACCTAAAGGCGACCACGATTTAAAAAGTTTCTAGATATATAAAATAGTTCTAGACATGTAATTATTTCTAGATACATATTTCATTTTCGTTTCTAGATACATATTTCATTTTTGTTTCTAGATACATATTTCATTTTCGTTATATTCGTATTTTTTATATTTTCATATAATGTAAATAATGTAAATAATTTTACACAATCTAAATATAATATTTTATAAATAAGTCTAAAATGCCAATTATAATAAACATTTTACCAAATGTATATTGGTTATACAACAACCCGATAAACCCTCAAAGTACCGGAGATTATAAGATTGAAATGAGAAAATTTGTCGAATCAAATAATATAAAATCAGTAATAGAGCTAGATGACAATTTAGCATTCTGGCAGAAATCATCTAGCTACATAAATGAAATTAAAGTACAAATGGAAAAAGATGAATTTGCTAAATTATTAGCTATTCTAAAAAAAATAAATGACCTAGTAAAAAATGCATATACTACAAATGAATCATATATAATATCAACTTATGGAAAATCATATATAGAAATAGGTCTAGCAATATGGATGTATTTCTTCAATCAAAATGCAGATATTTCTTTTGATAATGTAATTAAGTTATTAGGATATAAGATAATTGGTAATGTGGGATTAAGTGACACGATGAAGAAGTTTTTTGCATTCTTAAATTTAAACCAGGTTAGTGGAAAAGTTTTTTAGAAAAGCAGCTTTTAGAAAAAGCCGCGCCAAAAAATACCCTACAGGAACAGCTTTTTAGAAAAAAGCCTTGCCAAAAAATACCCTACGAGAAAATTTACATTATGACAAGTTAGTGGAAAATTATGAAATTCATGTTTTTTAATTTTTATTTTTATTATTCTATAAATAATTTCAAGTATATAGAATATTTTTACTCTATAATCAAGGGAGCTCGAGGGGCTGAAGCCCTCGTAACTTAGTAGGTAGAAACAGCCACAATAATATCACACCCAGAAGTTAAACTAGCTCCGGAAACTACTACTTCTATCTGTAAAAAGTCTGTAAGTTTATTGAATGAAGAACTAATATTAGTAAATTGTGCTATCTGTGTTGTTGAGTTTAATACTAATGATGCAAATATTGTTCCAGGTGTACTAGAAATTGTTGATTTTAAAAAATTAACAGTTACTACTTGACTAGAAACAATAGTCTTAGTTGATGTTACTAAACCTTCAAAAATAATTACTTTTTGATTAAATGGTATTCCATTAACAGAACCACAAAAATTAGCACATTCCGTTCCAGGTTTTAAATAATAAGTTCCCGTAGTTGTTGCAGTTTCACTACCAGAACCAGTAAAATTAATTTTAGAACCCAAAGTAAAAAATATACGACTAGGTTCTGTATTTACACTAAAACCATTGCCATTGCTACTGCCATTTTGTAAATCTGTAGAATTTAATAATATTGTACCTGCACTCCTATTGATATCATAGGTTGAACCATTTACAGTTGATGTTTTAATAGATGTATAGCCACTCGCATTAGTATTTTCAACACCAATTAAATTTGAACCAGCACCAGTACAAAATATAGTAGTATCACGAACACTAAAATAACTTGTTCCAGAATTCAATATACCTCTATTAACACCTGACCCGGCTGATGTCACATTAATAGTATGTCTCTGCAAAGCATTAAATGACGACACAACATTACTAGATGTCGTATCACTAGATAATATACCATATATATTATTTGCACCCGTTGCTGTGCTAGTTACATTTATTACATTTGTTCTAAGTTTTGTGGTAACTGATGTTCCATTAGGAAATAATACACCAGTAAGATTTACATTACTAGAACTGGTTACAGTAACAGTTACATCTTCCAGACGTGAATTTATACCCATAGACACTACTGTTGTATTATTTGACACCGCTAATTGTTGAATTACTACTGCTTGTAAATTGATACCACGAACACTAACATTTGATGGCAATGTCAATATTTCATTATAGTTACCGGGATAAATAAAAACACACTCACCACTTTGTGCCTTCAATAATGCGCTACCAATGGTTAAAAATGGATTTATATATGGACTAGCATTTGCATTTGTATCATTACCATATACTTGATCAACTCGTAATGTACGACCCAATGGTCCTATTGCTCCAGTAGCCCCTAGAAAATTAATAGGACCAGTGGGACCAGTATTTCCTGTTGGACCAGTCTCACCAGTTGGACCAGTCTCACCTGTTGGACCAGTATTACCTATGGGACCAGTATTACCTATGGGACCAGTATTACCTGTATTACCAGTTGGACCTGTATTACCATTTACTACAAATGAAATTGTATATGCCTTGTCAGTAGTTAATGTTCCTTGTCCTGATACAAACTGAAGGTCCACAAACACTGTTGAACCAGTTTTCTGAGCAGTAGGAGAAAAATATAAACCAATTATATTACTACTACCAACTTCAGTTATTTGTATTAAAGGTAATCCTCCATTTCCTGCAATAAACGCTAATAAATCCGTCCAACCAGTGTAGTTACCAGTAATCGCAGTTTCATTAATACCAAATCCCGTAACTAAAGTAATGTCAGATTGATTACCGGTAGTATTAAAATATGATGTAGTTGCTGATGAACCTCCACCTGTTGATTCAAAATACCATCTGCCAGAAAATGCTCCGTCATTACCTATATTACCAGTAGGTCCCTTGAGTCCAGTGACAAATATTGCTACATTGCTGAACTGATACGTCTCAGAGGCAGTTGCATTATTATACTGGCATCTAAATACGTGGTCGCCTACAATAGGATTTGGAGAGCTTGCCTGCTGTATTCCTTCGAGGTAAAAGTGCATTTGAGTCCCATCAAAGTACAGAGAAGCAATATCACCAGGAATATACGAACCTGTAAAGATAAGTTCTTCACTGACAGTATCTGGAGCATATTCAAACAGTACTGTATTTGGCTCTATCAGCTCCAAATAGTATCCAAGAGGAACAGCCGCGCCTCCAAAGCCAACTGTTACAACATCTCCTGCAGTTGTCACGGCGGGTAGGGTTGTCTGCATATAGATGCCGTTGACATTGACTGTAAACTTCTCATTGGACACGACTTCATCGCCGCCTGCATTCAATACGAAAGAATTTGGTGACAGAAGAGTTGCTGCTCCTGAGGGAATCAGAGTAAAGAGTGATCCACCAATAGGTCCATTATTACCAGTATTACCAGTGGGACCAGTATTACCTGTGGGACCAGTATTACCAGTTGGACCAGTATTACCTGTATTACCAGTATTACCTGTGGGTCCAGTTCCTAATGGACCAGTATTGCCTGTGGGACCAGTATTACCAGTTGGACCAGTTCCTAATGGACCAGTATTACCAGTGGGACCAGTATTACCTGTGGGACCAGTATTACCTGTGGGACCAGTATTACCTGTAGGACCAGTATTACCTGTGGGACCAGTATTACCTGTGGGACCAGTATTTCCTGTCGGTCCTGTATAACCTGTCGGTCCTGTATTACCTGTGGGACCAGTATTACCTGTGGGACCAGTATTACCTGTAGGACCAGTGTTACCTGTAGGACCAGTATTACCAGTGGGTCCAGTATTACCAGTGGGACCAGTATTACCTGTGGGACCAGTATTACCAGTAGGACCATTAACCAATTTAGAAACTTGTATTCTATTTGTAAATGAAATATTTCCACTTGTATCTCCTATAGATTGAGAATACCCAGAATTTTGATATGTCCAGACTTCAAAAAAATCACCACTATTTAATGTTAATATACAATTGCCTTGACATGCAGTTCCATATGATATAGCTTGTAATGAAATTACTCCATATCGATTACTATACGGTGAAGGATTTGTGTCATTATTTAAACTTACATAAGTTAATCGCCTATTTATATTAGAACCAGTACTTACAGTTGCATATGTTACTTGATAATTTATTTGTACTTGTATTGTTTCATTTAAACCATTAGTAAATCTAGTACCTGCAACACCACCAATATTTGATGTATATATAATATCAGATACACCAGAATTAATAGTATCAACAGTATCAAATAAAACTTTAACATATGTAATATTATCTACATTTTGTGTAATAGAATTTCTAAGTGCAAGAATGTTTCCAGCAGAATGAGGAGCCATAGGACCAGTAGGACCAGTTACACCTGTATATCCTGTTGCTCCAGTGTTTGTAGCAGTACCTGCTAAACCTTGACGCCCGGTAGGTCCAGTAGAACCAGTATTTCCTCTTAACCCAGTAGAACCAGTAGGACCAGTTGCACCATTTAGTGTACCTTGAACGTCAATTGCACCTTGTAAAATAACTGTAGCACCTGTGTGACCGATTTTAATACTACCATTTTTAGAATCAATCCAGAATGTACCCGTACCCGTTACTGATCTATGATTTAAATTAGTATCTTGATTAACTAAATCTATATTAGTAAATGCACCATCAGGTAAAAAAGGTTGAGACATATTTTATAATTTTGTACTCTTATTTTTATTAGATATTATTAGATATTATTAAATTATTATTTTATTTATATTATTTATTTTTATGTATTATGATTATATGTATTGTATTATATATTTACTATATTTTATAAAATATTACTAATATAAATGAAAATAAGAATCAAAAACAAAAATAATAAAATAAATTAAATAACAAAACAAAGAAGAAAACAAAAAAGAAAACAAAAAAGAAAACAAAAAAGAAAACAAAAAAGAAAACAAAAAAGAAAACAAAAAAGAAAACAAAAAAGAAAACAAATATATATATATATCTAATTAGAAAATACCAATCCTCCCATACCGCTAATAATTCTAAGTATATTATAATTAACACAAAATACTTTTAGTATCATATCATTTTGACTATGATTAATATTATAATAGTCTAGATACAAATTAGAATTTGTTATTTTTGACATATTACAAGTTCCAGAAGGTTGTTGTTTTTCAGGATAAATACTAAATGAATAAGAATATATATTTTTATTTGAATAATGAGTATGAAATTGATAATTTTGTACTAATCTAAAATAATTAGCATGTCTATTATCAAATCTATTTATTCCATTCAATTGCAATACTCCCTCACTAAATGTCTCATTATCTGTTGTAAGAGAATAATCAAGTTGTTGATTACCAGTTAAAATATTTGTTTGTACAAAATCATTTCTTACATGAACCCAATATAATTCTTTAACAGGGTGATTAAAATTCAATACTTTAGATACTGAATTTGCAGTTCTTGCAATAAATTCATCACCTGCAAATTGCAATTGTTCTATAAGATATTCATGACTATTATTTGCAAAATTACGGCGCTCTTCCATATCTAATAATACATAATCAGCCCAAACATTAAATTCCTGAATAGGATATGAAGAGCTATTTAATAATGTAGAAACAGTATTATTTCTATAACAACTTGCAAAATCTCTTATAGTTATTTTAAAAACAACACTATGATATTGTAATGCTATTAATGGTAATGCTAATGCATAATCTTTATTAAACCAGAAAAATAAAGGAACTGATAATCTGAATTGGCTTGTAGCATTTGCTTCTAAACTACTAGATGTATTATAATTACCAACCATTGCATTGTAAGCTCCAATTTTACTTTCATTAATTGTTAATTGACTCCATATATCAAGCCATTCACTATAATGTCTATCTATTAATTGACCACCTATTTCTAGGTCGACTTGTTTTACTAAAACATTACCGATACCATTTGTCCAATAATAACCAGATGGTAAAACTGGTAAAAGAATATCTAGAATAATATCTTTTACTAAATCACCTTTTCTATCAATAGTAACTTGTATTATTTGTCCAAAATCACCTCTTCCATCAATAGTCTGTTGCATTGATTCTAGAGCAAAATTTGTATGTTTTTTGTAAACTTTTTTAAAGAATGTAATTTGTGGATTGCCAATAAGGTATATATCTTGAATTCCCACGGCTATTAATTGAAGTAATCCTCCTCCCATTTCTAGAATAATATATGTTATATATATATATGTATATATATGTATATATATGTATATATATGTATATATATGTATATATATTAGCAATACTTATCAATACTTATTATTATATAATATATATTACTTTTATATATTACATTATATATTATAACTCATTATAACTAAAAAAATATTACTAGATATTAGATATTGTATATTATATTAGATATTGTATATTATATTAGATATTGTATATTAAATAATAAATATTATATATTAAATAATAAATATTATTAGATATTAGAAATGGTAATAAAAAAAAATAAAAGATTAAAATCTAAATTAAAATCTAATCTAAAGTTAAAATTTACTAGAAAGATGAATAGAAATTTACAAAATCAAAAAATAAATAATAATAATACTAATACTAATAATAATAATAATAATAATCCAAATTATCTTTTTAATGGTGGAGGTAGTAGAGGTAGTAGAGGTAAAGATAGTGATACTATAGATTTATCATTATTTACAAAACTAAAAGAGAAAGAATGGGTATATAAATATTATAAAATAACTGATGATGATACTGTAAGTAAACAATCAAAAATAAAAAGATGTATGTGTATTAATTATCAATCTCTTAATGATTTTAAAACATATGATAGATGTCCTAAAAACGCAGTAAGTAATACGGATTTTTGCGAATTACACCAAGATTGTAAAAGTTATTTGCGTAATTTTTTATCTGGGTACGAACCCGAATATAAACCCGAATTGTGGTCTGACCCATATATTGAGGGTTCTCATAATTGTTATTCTTATTTTCTTAATAGACAGATTAAAGCTGTAAAGGAAAAATGCAATGAAATATGTGAAAAAAAGCATAAAACTTCTTGTCCTAAAAAAGATAGCGAATGTACTGATTTGAAACCACAACCTGGAGATTTTGAACTTATTAAAAGAACTGGAACTGATAAAGATAAAGAACGTATTTATAAATGTCCTAATATGCATAAAAAAATTATGAAAGATAATCCAACTTTACAACCTGTACCATTCAATGCAAAGTGTCCTAAAAATTTTTACAAAGGTGCTTATGTAGTTGACCCTAATAATACATATCATTTTTATAGATCTAATAAAGATGGAACTTGGAGTCATAAACCAGGTATTAGTCCTATATCTAATGTTGATAGTTCAAAGAATAGTATATATGTACCTCATTTTGCCAATAGAAATTATGAGGAGGATGAAGATAATGATGAAGCAATAAATTATACTAATTTTTGTGGATATTATTGTATTCCAACAAATAATACAGTTCATAAGAATCTAGCATAAGAATATGATATATTATTCTAGTTTGTTTATTCTATATTGATTATTTTCATTTTCCATTTTCATTTTCATTTTCCATTTTCATTTTCATTTTCATTTTTATTTTCATTTTCATTTTCTTTTTCATTTTCATTTTTATTTTCATTTTCATTTTCTTTTTCATTTTCATTTTCATTTTTATTTAATAATTAATATTTATAAAAATAAAATTAAAAATTCTTGTTTAATTATAAATAAAAATAAATATAGATTATATAATAAAGAGACAAAAATAATATTTATAAAATAAAAGCTTATAATGGCTAATTTTTTTATTGATTTATATGGTAAAATAAAAAGTTTATTTACTTCAAAAGATTTAGATTCTAATATAAATAATTTTCAAACTAAGATTGATAGTATAATTACTGATCTAATTTTACCTTATGCTCAACCAACTAAACTTGCAGCTAATGATCGTTTTCGTGATCTTATAACTCTTCTAGATGCAAAAAAATGTAATAAAATTGCAGTAACACTCTCTTCTAATCTTGATAAAAATTATACAAAAATACAACTTGAGCAATTTGCTAGTTCTATTTTAATTGGTAAAGACAGTCCAGAATGTAAAGATGATTCTTGTAAAGATAATGCAGTTAAATCCATCAATAATAATAAATCAAAAGTTTCTAAGAAGGAAATTTGCAATGCTGTTGCTGTTCATTATGTAAAAATTCTTAACCTAATTGCAGCAATTCTTACAGCTGTTAATCCAGCTGATAATATTTGTATGAATAGGTTACGTAATTTATTAACTACTATTAATGAAGATGAAAAAGAGGGTGTATCTGCAATTTGTAATGTTAATAATAATGTTGTTAAAGGTAGTATTATGAATGAACCTGGTATTCGTCAATTACTAATGTTATATTATTATCATTTAATGCAAGATATTGAAACAGAAAGTGAAAAGGCAAATGTTAAAAGTCAATATGAATTTATGGTTAAACAATTTTCTAGTTTAGTTATGTTTGTTGATGCTAAAATGAAACTTAAAAAAGAAGTCAATATGATTTATAATCAGGAAAATGCAGAAAATAATGAAATGGAAAGAGAAGAAGAAGAGGAAGAAGAAGAAGCCGAAATCAAAGAAGAATTAAATAATATGAATAATGAAGGCGAAGAAGATAAAGAACTCGAATCTAAACGACCAAGTGTAACATCTAATAATATTAAAAGCCTTCGTAATAATATAAATTCAAAACTTTCTAATATGAAAAATAATATTAAAGGTGAAGAAAAAAAAAACTTAGATGAAATATTAGGTAAGATTGAAAGTTTAGGAAATATCATACAGAAAATTCAGAGTAATTCTGCTACTACTAATGCTGCTACTACTAATGCTACTACTACTAATGCTACTACTGCTAATACTAATATAAGTGAAGAAAATCAAAGAGTTAATGCAAATACTCAAGATTTAATGAAAAGTATTAATAATAAAAATAGTGGTAATAATATTAATTTAAATAGCATGAATTCTATGAAAAACACTCCTTCAATAAATAATAATCAACCAACAATGAATAATAGAAAAAATAATAATAAATTAATGACTGCTCCAAGTTCTAATACTACTTTAAATTCTAGTATCCCTTCGATTTCTAATACATCTACTCCATCTCTCAATACACCTACTCCATCTATTAATACATCTACTCCATCTCTCAATACATCTACTCCATCTACTCCATCTCTTAATACATCTACTCCATCTCTTAATACATCTACTCCATCTCTTAATACATCTACTCCATCTCTCAATACATCTACTCCATCTCTCAATACATCTACTCTTTCTAATACTTCATTGTCTACTCCATCTCTTAATACATCTACTCTTTCTACTACACCTTCTACTCCATCTAATACTAAACCTAATGAAACTGTTGAAACACAAGTTAATAAAATTCTTCAAGATTATAATGTATCAACTAAACAAGTAGGTGGTAAAAAAAATAATATTAATAACAATAACAATAATAACAATAATAAAAAAAATAACAACAATAACAACAATAACAACAATAACAATAATAACAACAACAACAACAACAATAATAATAAGAATAACAATAATAAAGATAAAAAACGCAAAAATAATTATACTCTAAAAAATATTCCTGTAAATAATTCTTCACTTGTAAAAAATAATACTCTAAAAAATATTCCTGTAAATAATCAAAATATAGCCACTGCAGAAAATGAAAATATTGCAGAAAATGAAAATATTGCAGAAAATGAAAATATTGAAGAAAATGAAAATATTGCAGAAAATGAAAACAATGAAGAAAATGAAAACAATGAAGAAAATGAAAATAATGAAGCAAAAAAAGCAAAAAAAGCAAAAAAAGCAAAAGAAGAAAATAATAATGAATTAGAAGAAAATATTAATAATGTTGAAGCAACTTTAAATACTTCTAAAAATCCAATGATTCAAAAATTTATTGAATTTGTTAATACATATTCTAATATTGACAAAATAGATGATAAAGTTCTTGAGATTGTAAACACTAGTTTTAAAACTAGCAGCAAATTTGATTTAAATATACCTGAAGAAAAAGATATGCATATTAAAGAATCTGATATGGAAGATTTTTGTGTTAAGAATGTTAATAATAATTCTATGATTCCTATTACTATAAATGATCCAAAACTTACAGGATATATTAAAATTTACAAGGATATGAAAAATATGTATATTGAAAATTGCGAATATTTATTTCGTGTTCTGGAAAATAAAATTCTTACCAAAACACCAGTTGACGATAAAGATGAAAACCCACATTTTAGTATCAAAAATATTGGATATGGCGAGCTTGTTGAAATTGAAACCGATGTTCGTAATAAATTAGTTACTATGTATTCTGGATGTCATCAACAATATCAACAAGGTATTGTAGCTTTATTCAATGCTCTTTATTCAGAAACAGAAGCATAAATTTAATAGTTTTTGTTAATATTATTTATTTTTTATTATTCAATATTATTCAATATTATTCAATATTATTTATTTTTTATTATTCAAAATTTAATTAATTTCTAATAAATATTTAATAAATATTTAATAAATATTTTAGAATGAAAAAGAAAACTAAGAAAACTAAGAAAAATAATAAACAAAATAAACAAAATAAACAAAATAATAAAAATCAAAAAGGAGGAGTAGAACATATGTCTGGATTAGACCCTGAAATTGCAAAGAGAGAGAAAGAAAAAAAAAAGAAACAATTATTATTGAAAACTCTAGTACGATTAATTATGGCAAAACAAAAAAAAACTCAACAAAATAAATTAAAGTTTGGAAAATAATTATTTTAGACTTTACAAATTTTATTAAATTTTATTAAATTTTATTAACTTTTATTAACTTTTATTAACTTTTCTTCTATAAAAAATATATTTTCTAATATTAATAATAATACAAAAAGAAATATATATCTAGAAACTAAAAATATATAAACCATAAACACATAAACATATAAATAAAAATGGGATTTTATGAACTCGGAAATGGATGTGACTCTTGCGATACTATCGCACCTATCAATAATGTAAATATGCAATCAGTTCCTAGCTATCTTTCTCAAGCTAGTATGATGGCGCCTTTTGGAACTCAAGGTTCTGCAAATGTTTCTCAATATGTTAATGCTACAACTTCAGGATATCCTCAAAGCAGTGGTATGGGTTCTATGGGTACCGGTAGTTCTGGCAGTACCATGGGAGCTACCACTATGACAACTACTGTTCCTACAACTATAGTTCAAACTATTCCTAACGTCCAAGTCCAACAAACTGCACAAAAGCCTATGAAGCAAATTGCAGCATCTGCCGGACCCGCAATGGTAATGGTTTCTGGCAATAACAGTAATACTGTTGAAGGTTTTGCTGATGGTTCTAGTGGTAGTATGATGCAAGACAAGAAATGGATTGTTCTTGGTCTTGTAGTTTTTTCGGCATTGGCTTCTAACGAATGCTGTAAATATTTTCTCAACAAGAGTCTTCAACTTAACGATGGAAGTCCTATGTACTATTTGGCGTATGCAATTGTTGCAATTCTATTGACCTTTGCTGCTTATACTTATGTATCTAAAAATTAGCAGCTTTTAGGAAAAGCCGCGCGCAAAGCAGCTTTTAGAAAAAGCCGCGCCAAAACTCTAGAGGGACATTCGTCCCTCAGTATTTGAAGAGTTTATAGCAAATGATAGTTTACACCTTTAGACATTTAAAATGCCAAATTTTACTAAGCATTTTATATGTTTAAGATTTTGTAAAAATAGTAATAAATAATTTATTTTTTTACATTTTTATGTTTGTAGTGTTTTTATATTTAAAATATATTTTTCTATATTTCTCTATATAATTTTATTATATTTCTTTATATAATATAATAATATTTAAAGATGGTAACTAAAAAATTAAAGAAACAAAATAAAAAAAAATCATATAAATTTATTAAAAATGGAGGAGGGGGTACTATCCAGAGTTGTACTACCCAAAGCGGTACCTCCTGCAGATTTTGTTCCTAATCTACCACATGCATTAGTTAAAAGTAAAAAAGTATTAGAAGCAATAACTTCATTGAAACAAATGCAAAGAAAATCTAGTAATATAAAAAGAACATCAAATTATATGACACCAAAAGGAGATAATTTGAGAAAACTTTTAGAAAATAAAACACCTTTATCGATGAGAACTTCTTCATTAGAAGAATCAAAAATACCAATAAAAAAATATGAAAATTCAACTAAAAGTAACATTGTGCCAATAAATGCAAGATTATTAGCCCTTCAACCTAAATTAAAATCTAATCCAGTAAATAAAGTACGAACAGTTATGAACTTAAAAAAAAAAGCATGGTATAACAGTCAAAAAACAGGAGCGGATCCATTTTTTCCGAGTCCTGGTAAGGTGCCCGGAAAATTTAAAACCGGGGCGACTGCAATATATGCAACACATTATATGAAAAAAGTTCCAAAAACCAAATAAATTTTAATTATAACTAAATTAATCTTATGCATAAAAAATTGATTTATTTTTATTTTTAATATTTTCAATAAATAAATTCTAAAAATGTCAGAAGTATATATTCAAAATGAAACTGAAATTGAAAATCAAACTGAAGCTGAAATGGAAGAACCAACATTAAAACCTTACCGCTCGGCGGAATATGATGAACATGATACTAAATATGCATCCCTATTGTTAGAACCTTTTCTAGCATTAAATATAAATTTACAAAATGAATTTAATGAATTTACCGAGAATTTAATGCAAGATGAACAAATTAATAGATATTCCCTTTTAAGAGCAATAGATGATTTTAAGAGAAATAAAATAAATAATACAAATTCAAAATTTATTAATTATGAATGGGTAATTTTTACAGATTTAGCATATAATTGCCGTCCTTATCAAATATGTTCTATTATGTAATATGTAATATATTATGTATTATGTATTATGTATTATGTATTATGTATTATGTATTATGTATTATGTAAATATCTAATTTTTTTATTTTAAGGGAAAATAACGGAAAAAATAATTTTTATTGAAAAAAATTGATTTTTATATTTATGAATTATATTATTACAATTTAAGGCTGATAATATTTTTAAAACTTTTGCGATTATTTGCGATTATAAAGATGTCTGCTTCTGCTGATTTTGTTGAAATGAGGAAAGAATTTTTGGCAAAAAAGCCTATAGACTATAGTGGAAACCCTTCTCTTGGAGGTAAGAAATTAAAAAGAGTAGCAAAGAGTGATGCAGCTAACGTGTACTGTATTCGGGTAGAAGATGTTGCAAATGGAAGTGTTGCAATGCCTTTTTGGCACCCGCATTTTGCCGCGCAATACTACAAGGATCATTCCAAATTTGGTCCTCAATTTGATTTGGTATTACTACTCGCACAATACCGAAATTCTCGGGTAATTCGCAAAGTTAACGTGGTACTTGAGGCTAATGGATTGAAACTTTTTCCAGAACCAGAAAGCTTTGACCTGGCGTCAATTATTGAGAGATGCAAAGCTCATGGAGTTACCCCGGATCACTATTTGAATGAGGAAACTGACGAAGACGATGTCCAACAGTGTACCGACGGAAATGAAAAAGCGAAAAAATTTAATTTTGCTCAATCCGATAAGCAAATGGAAGCTGCGGATTCGATTAAAATAATTACGGATCTTGATCTTGTCGATTGGTTTATTCTGATCCAACGTCAAAATGGTCCCGGTCGTAATCAAGCAGCTTGGGCTGGAGGATTCGTTGATGACGAGGATTCTTTTGAAAATGGATCTGTTGCGGTTAGTGACGAGAAGAAAAAATTTGAAATTGCCGCAAAAAGAGAGGATGAAGAGGAAACTTCTGTTAATGTCGAAGAAGTTTTTGAAGGTGTTACTTTCACTGTGGTTAAAAAAAATCTCAATATTGTTGAATCAAGAATGTGGGATCCTAGAGCCAGATTTGCCATTCACGGTTCTAAAAACGGCGCTTCAGTTATACACTACGTGTTTAAGAGCATTTAGATATAAACACTTATGCAAAATCTTTGATATAATTCATTCAGTGTATATATTCATGCATAATATTATTATGAAATAGCCATAATGATATCCTACTTAAAGTGGTAATAATATTATTAGTAATATTATTATCTACTATTTTTTTATATTTATATATTTTTATGAAGAAAGGAACTTGCGAAGGAACCAATGGTTCCCTCGCGTAGGCTCGGCTCTGTTCGAGACATAGCCCGTGCGAGCTCCCTCCTTTTAGTAATGGGATTTCTGTATCTTGTTCAAAAAGTTGATAATAATAATTATCAAAATCAAAATAATATCCTTTATCTGTCATTAATACTAAAAAATCATCAATTAATGTGGATATTTTATTTTTATGTATTTTATATTTTAGGTTATGTAAAAAAATATCTTTTGGATTTACTATTTTATTAACAATTGATTTAATATTACCAATTCTTCTCAATTTGAATATTAATTGTCCATCAATAATATCATACACATTTTTATCTTTTAGATTATTTAGTATATACTCTCTAAATTCTCTATTTGATTTTTTTTTATACATAATAAAAGAATTATCATTAGGATTATTAAATGGGTTATCATAAATAATATTATTTGAATTTATAATATCATTCTCTTTTTCTTTGTCTTCATCTTTATCTTTATCTTTATATTCAAAAATAGAATTATTTATATTATTTTCTTCATTTGCTTCATTATTATTCATAGATGTATCTAGATAAATAATAATATATTATAGATCAAATAAATATATCTATAAAATATAAATAATAATTTTATATTATTATAATTATAAAATAAATAAAAATAAATATGATAATCCAAAAACCTTCTCCAGAACAAGATTTAGTACATCCTCATGAATATCCCAAAATTGAAGGTAAATTAAAATCAACATTTAATTTACCCCCAACATTAATACATAAATTACATATAAAAATGAATCAATTATATACTAATTCAACCATACGAAATCCTATAGTATCAACACAAATACACAGTATTATATTATCATTATTTATTGAAGAGTATTATCCATTAATATCGCGTAATATAAAATCTGACAATCATACTATGGCAGTTATTATGGGAGGCAGTGCATATAATATGAATATCCCGTTAAAGATGAATAAAATATTATATACTCCTACAGATGATATTGATATGAAAATTTATACTACTGATATTAATAGTATGAATAAACAACCTGTAAAATTGGCACGTGTTTTATCTATATTCAAATATCTTGCAGTAATAATTTGTTTATATATGAAACAAATAGCTACTGAAATAATTGAATATAGTAGAAATGCTTTTGAACCTATGGCTCCATATGTAAAACATACAATGAAACATACAATGAAACATACAATGAAACATTCAATGAAACATACAATGAAACATTCAATGAAAAATAGTTTAAATAAAATTACTTTAAAATCTAAAAAAAATTTAAAAAAACAAGAAGGTGGTGAATATATTAAAAAAGGTAATTACTTAATAAAGATAAAACAAAGGCGTTTTGGTGTATTAAAATCTTATAAAATAAAACTTCAGATAAAAAAAAATAGTTCAAAAGATAATGATAATGATAAAGATAATACAAAAGAAATTATAGATATTACAGATTTAACATATGAAGATACATATAAATTAATTATGTCAAAATTAGATGATCCAGATATAATGATTACTACTAAGATTAGTTATAGTATTAAGTATATAAATCTTATTGTTCCTTATAATCAAAACTCTAGATTAACATTAACATTTAGTGATACTAAAATAATCTATCCAAGTATTGAAAACCCATCTTTTTTTTCATATTATATTATGAATTCAACATTGAATAATAATAAAAATATAAAACATCTAGATATGAATATGAAATTAGAAAATTTATTAAAGCAAAATATAAATATTTCCGATATTATAAATACTAAGAATTGTAAAAATAATTGTTATTATATCTCTATTAAATGTTTACAAATTGATTTAATATATATGTTGAGATTTGCAGAATTATTAGAAAATGAAGATATAAGTAATGGAGTTATTATTGTACCAGTTAGCAGTTTATTCAAGTATTATAAATATTTGATAAAATTTATTAGAACCCATATTATTAAAAAGTTTTTTAATGGTACATTAGCAATTAATATAAACTTTATAGATTCTTCTCGTAAACTAATTCGTTTTGTAGAAAATAATTTGAATAAGGAAACCAAAAATGAAAATGAAACATTACCAATAAATATACTTTTTAAGAATATAATTAGTAATTTTCATCAGGATTTTTTTATAAAAAAAACAATGTTATCAGAATATGAACCTTTAAGAGAGATAGTAAATGATTATAATAATACAGTATATTATATTAATCGTAGTTGTGTATTATTTAAAAAATTAGATGATGAACAAGACGAAACGCGTTTATCAATAGATTCTATCAGTATACAGTTTGCAGATAAGAAAATTAAGGGTTATGATTATGATATTTCTAAAGCTAATTTTATGGATGGTGGTTATATGGATGGTGGTTATATGGATGGTGGTAGAATAAATGAAAAAAATAAAAGTAATAAAAGTAAGTTTATTCTCCTTGATAAATATTCATTTGAAGATGTTGAATTAGATACAAATAAAACTATAGAAAATGTAAATGAATCTACAACAAAAAAAAATGGTAAAAATAATGGTAAAAATAATATCAAAAATAAACTTATAATTGATAAATTACACAAAATGCTTAAAAGTGAAATTTCTTTTCTAGGTAAACTCTCAAAATCAATTAGATAATAATTTCAAGCATTCCAGCTTGAAGGTAAACCATATTCACATGCTTGAAAGTTATCTTGTAATGCTAATATATATATTTTAATAAAAACATCAATCATACCACTCCATTCAAATAAAAAATCAAGTTTATTCCCTTCTATCCAGCCACCAAATCTTTCTAATATATAATGACTTAATAAAGTTTTTTTTGAAGTATCAGCAATACCATTATATATATATAATTGTATCATAAGTAATGTATCAATAATTACACTAATATATGCAATCATTACTCTATATTTTTGTGGATAAATATATATTGGAGGAGGATTAAATGAACCATCATCTGCAATTTGTGGAGAATCAATTGTTATCTGTGTAATAATTGCAAAACATAATATAAATAAATATATATACCAATAATCTGGTAAAATATCAGTAAATGGTATTGTAGCCCATTGTCCTATTGTTGTTAATGATGATGTAAATAAATTAAACATACATAAAATATACATATACCATTTAAATGACATACCAAATTTTGATTTTACAAAACTAAATCTCTGAGGAGAATTTAAATATTGTAAAATTGTAACAAAAACACCAAGAAATAATAATACCCAACGAAATAAAGGTGTTGTTATAAATTCTGCAAGTTCATATAAAACGGTCATTCTTTTTATTTCTTCTTTATTTCTTCTTTATTTCTTCTTTATTTCTTCTTTATTATTTTAATATATTTTAATATATATTATTATTATTTTATTATGTATTTATGTATTTTACATAAAAATAAAAGGAAAAATATTAAGGCAAAAATATATAGGAAAAAATATAAAAATATATAGTAATAGTAATATTAATAATAATAATTAATAATAATTTTAAAAATGAATACAGTCAAAACTTATAAACCTCCTCCAAAAAAAATTTCTAGTTCATCATCATCATTTATTGATTGGATAACAAATTACGAATCATTAGTAATATTTGGTGGTTTTGGTGTCGTTATAATGATAACTATTATATTGACTGGAATATTTCAAGGTGGTCCAGTTGTTAGAGATAATGTATTATATAATGCATTTGGATCTTTAATGATGGGAGGAGTATTTATTTATTTAATATTTAGTTTTATGGGATCTCAGATTGTTATTTTAGGTAAACCAATAGATGTTGGAATGATTATATATATAGGTATTGTATTATTTGTTATATTTGTATTTGGAAATTAGATATTAGATATTAGATATTAGATATTAGATATTAGATATTATATATTAGATATTAGATATTAGATATAATTTATATTTTATATTTTTAATTTTCTGGAAGTTAATCTCCATTCCTTTGAGCTCCCGGATTATTATTTGGAATTCTACGGCTAATTTCATTTTCAATATCAGGATCAATATTAGTAACAGGAGTATTTGACTCTATAATAGCAGCATTCATTCTATCAATTACACCTTGAACGGTTTTTTGATCATTAACTAGTTTTTTTATATCTTTAATAATCGTTATTGGTAAATTTATTCTACGAGGATTATCAGGATCAGGATCAGGATAAGGATCATGATCAGGAGGAGGATTATAATCATTACTATCCTTATAAACTAAATTTTTTAATAGAAATAATATAATTTTAATTGCATATTTATATTTATCAAATAAATTTATAGTAAATGCGAATATTTTCATAATTTCTTCGTGCTTTTTTAAATAAAGAAATTCTAAATTTTGGCAATTTTTTAATCTATTAATAATCTTTTCATCTGTTGCAGGATTTTCACTTACTAAAGCACGTTGTTGATCTCCAATTACATTTTGTTGTTGAGTATCTAAATTTTTAAAATCATAATCAACAGGAATATCAATAATATTAGAATTTACACCATCAATGTAAAATCCATTATTAATTTCTGGTAAATATTTATTATTCAGATCTTGTTTAATTGTAATTGCATCAGCTTTATCTCCATCTTCATTACCAATTATTAGTCTTTGATCATTAATTTCTCTTTTAAGATTATCTAACATTTGTTTAATTTGAAAAGCATTTTGATTACTTTCTATAAAATTGTTACCTAATTTACTTTTTAAATTGTAAACTATTCGATCTATTCCGTCGCTAATAATTTGTAACAAATCATTATTTATTTTTTGTTCATAGTCAATAACATCTAACTCTTTATATTCAGGTTTACTTCTCATATATTGACTTATTTTAGGAAATGTATCTAATGGTAGTCCATCTGCTCCTCTGACAGACCTAACTTTATAATTTGCCATTTAAATATTATAATTCAAATATAACTATCTACTTAATATATAGAAATTAAAAAATTCTAAAATGTAAACATAAAAAATAAATAATCAAATAATCAAATAATCAAATAATCAAATAATTAAATATTCAAATATTTTATTTTACATCTTTTTTAGTAATATTAATTGTCTACCAGCTTGACAAAATTGATCATTAGTTTCACAATTTTTATATTTACCTAATAATTCTTCTATTTTTGTTTTCATATCAGGTTTTACTTCTACCTGTCTATCTATAATATGTTTTATTTGATCTCGCATTGTATTGTTAAAAGTACCAATATTTTCAGGATTACCGGTAACTGGATTAACAGGTACTTTTTCAGAATTAGAAATAATATTTTTTGATACAAGTTGATCTTGCATTTTATCAATCATATCCATAACAAAACCTTGATCTTTTATTAATTTATCCATATGAGTTCTAGATATAGAACTGCCAGTTGGCAAGTTCTTATATTTATCCAATTGATCTTTATATTTTAATACTACATTAAATAAATTTTGATATGCCTTATATACAGTCATAAGCTCATTATGTTTATGTAAGTATGCATCATCTAATTCTTTTATATTTATCTTCTCTTCTGTATTTTTATTATTAGATACAGATATATTAGATGTATTGGTCATATTTGATACATTAAAATTTCCTTGGTCTAGCATTGGTAGTTGTGTATAATTAGAAATTGGGGGTGATTTAAATATAAGTAATAAACGTCCACATATTTTATCTTTCATTTCTTGTTGAATATCTGGAGTTTCTTTAATTTTTTTTAAAATCATAATTCTTTCTTTATATAAATTGCTATTATTATCTTTCATTTCAGAATGAATATTTTTTAATATTTCTTGATGTTCTGGATTCTTTAATTCTTCTTTCACATCTTCTTTCATATCTTCTTTCACATCTTCTTTGACAGCAACATGTGTTTCTTTAGTATTCTGCGAATCCTTATATTTCTTATATAAAGCTAGATATGCATTATAAAGAGTTTTTAGAGATTCGTGTTTAACACGAAAAGATTTATCCATATTAACATAATTTTTAAGAAGCTCTAAAAGTTTTTTACCAGTTTCTGGAGATATATTTTTAAAATCTAAATCATCAAACTCTTTATTATCAGAAGTTAATTCTTTAATTTTATTTTTATCACTATTAATTGTTTTTTTCTTACTATTGTTTAATTGATTTTTTGTAGTTTTATTAGATAATACTTTTTTTGTTAATATTTCTAGTTTATTTTTTTCATTAGTAATATGTTTTAACATATCATCAATATTATTTGAAGTATCTAATTTACCTATTTTTGAAGACATTTTATTTTTGAATTATTTGAATTATTTGAATTTTTGAATTATTAAATTATTAAATTATTTGGTTACACTATACTATAATTAAATAATATAATTATATTTATTATATTTATTATATTTATTATATTTATTGTATTTATTGTATTTATTGTATTTATAATACAATATTTATTTTATCATATTCTAGAATTTTATAGATAGTATTTATAGCATTTGTATTAAACTTATTAATATGTGTAAAATTATATATATTTAATAATATGTTTTTTCGTTCTTCTAGAGTACTTTTATCTTTTAATAATTTGCGATTGATGAATATAGGTTGAATACCTAAAGCAACAACTAAAAAATCAGTATAATTATCAGTATTATATAATTCAGATTTAGAAGCCCATTTTAAATCAGGAACATCTTTTTTATTATGATATTTGAAAGGAACCAATGTTTGAAATGAACCTTCTTTTTCAATGGATGAATTCAATCTAACTATCTCCTTTTTTTGCAATGTATTTACTTTAGTATCTTTAGCTTCTAAATCCTCTTTCAAATCTTTTTTTGTATCTTGTGATTCTAAAGAAGCAATAACAGTTTGTTCCTTTGTAATACTTCCTTTATTATCTGATTTTTCTTTAATTGTAGTTTTTTCTATTTCCTTTACAATATTGACATCTTTATATTGTTCCATATTTTTTCTAGTTTTCTTTGCATCTACATTATATATAACTTGTTTTTGTGTTTGTACTTGTTGTGTGTTTTTAGGTTGATGTATTTTATTATTATTAATTATATTATTTAATTCAATTTGTTTATTTTGTATCATACGTAATTTTTGTTTTTCATAGTCAATACTTCTAATTAGATCAATCTCTTTTTTACGATTATTAAGTTTTTGTATTTGATCTTTTTTAAATTTTAATTTAGCTAATTCAGATTGCTGTTGTTCTTGAAGAGCTTTTTTTCTCAATTCTAATTCATTAATAATTGGTGTTTTTTCTTCAGATAATTGTGGTTGAATTTCTTGTATTGGTTCTGAAATTAAAAAATTATTTCTATAATTTTTAGGATTAGTAGATATTGTTTTAATTTGTGATGTTGGTTTTATATTTTCATTTACATTATTTACATTTTTATGAATTATGGATTTATTAATATTATTATTATTATTATTATTATTGTTATTGTTATTATTGTTATTATTGTTATTGTTATTGTTATTATTGTTATTATTGTTATTATTGTTATTATTAGTATTTATATTATTGATACCCTTATAAATTTGAGATTCATCTTCAGAAAGATTTGGATTTATACTTATTTTTTTAAATGTATTTGCATTTGTATTATTACCTCTATATGTATTATTATTTATTTTTGTATCTAGATTTATTTTCATATCTAGATTAGATTTATTTACTAATTTACTTTCTAAATGACTATATTTTTTAGATGGATTTATTGTAGGTATAATATTGTATATATTTCGAGAAGTCATAAAATCCTTAGGATGTATTCTATTTTTACTAATTATTGCTTTTGGCATTTCTAATTTTTTCTGATCCTCTATTTTCTTATCATTATTAATTATTGATTGTAAAGATGGTTTTGCAATAGGGATTTCAACGGTTTTTTGTACTACTGGTTTTGCAATAGGGATTTCAACTGGTTTTTGTAATACTGGTTTTGCAATAGGGATTTCAGCTGTTTTTTGTACTACTGGTTTTGCAATAGGGATTTCAACTGGTTTTTGTACTACTGGTTTTGCAATAGGAATTTCAACTGTTTTTTGTACTACTGGTTTTGCAATAGGGATTTCAACAGGTATTTCATTAGGTTTTACAATTTTTTTGCTAGGTTCTTTAGTAATATGTATTATTTGACTTTCTGATTTTGGTTTTATTACAAAATCTGTTTTATCATTATTAATTTTGCTTTTTCTTGGTGTTTTAAGATTATATTTTTCCATAATTGCCTGTATCTCTGCTTTTTTTTGCAAATCATCTTTTTTTTTAGTATGATTTTTATTAGAATTATTAGAATTATTAGAATTATTAGAATTTTTATTATTACTATTATAATCAATATTTATAGTTTTTTCCATTTCAATATTGAAAATAAACTATCCTTATGTTAAAATTAATATAGAAACTATTATGATGTATAAAACGTAATCAATAATTGAATTATTATAAATTTATAAATCAAATTATCCAAAAAAAAACAAAGATATCTATATAGAATTTTGGGCGAGACCATCAGCAACATAGTTACCAAACCATATGTTGAATGCATTTTTATCATTTATATCTGGACAGGGTTGATGACTATTAATATGAATTAATTTAACTTTTATCTTTTGTTGTTCATTTAATTTACTATTAATCATTTTAATACGTAACATACTACCATCAATACTTTCAATTATTTCTTTATTCTTTACATCTTCACCTTTTGCAGTTTTCCAATTATTATTTTTCCAAGCTTTTAGCCATACCGAACAGGCTTTTATACTATATTCACTATCGCTAACAATTTTAATTATTTTACCTATTTGTGCTAATTCTCGATAATATCTAACAATTAATTTAAAAGCATAATCCATTGCCATTAATTCGCATTGATTATTAGTTTTTTCATTATATTGTTCTTTAATATTAGTACAATTATAACCAATATAAACACCAATACCACTATTAAAATAATCTTTTGATTTGCGACTAGAACCATCTGTAAAAATATAAATTTCATCTTCAATAATATTCCATTTTTCAACACAATAATTTAAATCATCACTATATTCCGAACTTTTAATATTTTTTATTAATGCTTTTATTTTTTCATTATTTGAATCAGACATAGAATTGGTGGATGCATTTGCACTTACTTTGGCTTTATTTTTATCTGCAAATGAATTGGCATTAAAAGGTGTGGCATTTGTGTTTGTATTTTTAAACTTTGGTTCTGGACAATCATCTTTAAAATATTTTGAAGCTTCACTAAAAGAAGTAAATTTCTTAAAAGTAGGACCACTGAACCCATCAACTGCAGTCTTGCATTCTGTCCATGTTTTGAATATACCTGTTTTAAACCCCTTTTTAACTACATAATAACTTTCCATAATTTATTATTTTTTAAGTTTATATTTCTTATATTGTTTATATTGTTTATATTGATTTGATTGTTTATATTTATTTGATTATTTTACAATTTATTATTTTTTTATTATTTTATTATTATTTTATTTTTATTTTATTATTATTTTATTATTATTTTTTATCATTTTAATTATCAATTTTTATACGTCTAGAATAAAATTGAAATATAAAGATAAAATATAATTATTATAAAGTTATTATAAAATACTTGTAATACATCTCTAGATACATATTAATATTATTATAAAATGTCTGATATTAAATTTGTAAAGGATAATCATGATATGTTAATATCTAAAATTGAAGAAACTAAGGATAAATTAAATACGATTGTTAAAGATATTAGTGAAGAATTAAAAGAATGTGTAGAGCAATTTACTAATACAATTAATAATAAATTAAAAATAATTGATTATAAATATACTTTGCAATCTGAAGAATTAGAAAAAATTAAAAAAGAATTAGAAAATAAGAAATTTGATGAAAATAATTATATGAATGTTTCTATTACAATGAATCTAGCTAAACAAATTAAAGAGCGCGAATTAAAAATAAAAGAATTGGAACAACGTATTAAGTTTATTGAAAGTAAAAATGCCACAGAGGTAATTACACAAACTAGAGATAAATTAGTTACAATTCAAGAAGAAATAATTCAAGAAGAAGTAAATACTGAAGTAAATACTGAAGTAAATACTGAAGTAAATATTGAAGAAGTAATAAATGAAGTAGTCACTGCACCTGCAAAAAAAACTAAAAAAATTGCAATTAAGAATAAAAAATCTGAACCAGTTGTTGAAGAAGTAATTGAACCAATCGTTGAACCAATAGTTGAACCAGTAATTGAACCAGTAATTGAAAAAACTAAAAAAAAAATTACAATAAAAAAGCAAGATAAAAATAATACAAAATTAGAAGATAAAAAACAGAATCTAGAAGAACAACAGAAACTAGAAGAACAACAGAAGCTAGAAGAACAACAGAAATTGGAAGAACAACAGAAATTGGAAGAAGAACAACAGAAACTGGAAGAACAGAAGAAACTAGAAGAACAACAGAAACTAGAAGAACAGAAGAAACTAGAAGAACAACAGAAACTAGAAGAACAGAAGAAGCTAGAAGAACAACAGAAACTAGAAGAACAGAAGAAGCTAGAAGAACAACAGAAGCTAGAAGAACAACAGAAACTAGAAGAACAGAAGAAGATAGAAGAACAGAAGAAGCTAGAAGAACAGCAGAAGCTAGAAGAACAAAAGAAATTGAAAGTAAAGGAAGTAAAGGAAGTAAAAGAAGTAAAAAAAGAAAGTAATAAAAATACTTCTAAAAAAGAAAAATTAGTCGAGAAACCTATTGAAGTAGTAATTGAAAAGCCTGTAAAAATTGAAATACCTGCCGATAAACCTTCTCTTGATGATGTAGAAGTATTGGAATATAAAAAACAAGACTACTATAGAGATAAAAATAATAATATTTTTCAAATAACAGAAGATGAAGATATTGGTATATTTATTGGTGTCTATAATGAAAAAACAAAATCTATTATTTATATAGAAAATTAAAAAAAGAATATGAATTATAATTTATTTAGATTTTGGTGTAACTAAACCACTTTTATTTCTAATTGAATTGAATATTACTAATAAAAATAATAGAATTATTATAGTGACAAATGCAATTGCAACATTTTCAATATCTTTATTTTTTTTTGTTATTTTTTTTATAAATTCAGCTTCACTATTATAATTTGAATTCATATTACTAAAGTGTGAAACTTGTTGTGTAGTAACTGGATTTTGTTTTTCATATGTACTTGAACGTATTGCAAAACGCTTTGCTAAATTATCATTTATACCAGGAGCAACAGGATTTGTTTTAGTGGGGCAACCTGGAGGTGGATTTGGAAATGTACAAGGATCTGGATTGTAAGTAGGACTTGTTCCTTGTTTAATACTATTAGGATTAACAAGAAAAATAGAATCACCTTGTTGTTGTTGTTTATAAGATCTTGGATTAATAAAATCATTAGGATTATATTTAGAAGAACTAGAAGAACCAGAAGAACTAGAAGAACTAGAAGAACTAGAAGCCTGTTGAGATGAAGATCTTGACAAAATAAATTGAGGTGGAATAGGTGCAGTAGGTGCAATAGACACGCTTGCTACTGTAGTTAAAGGATTATTATTTAATGTTGTATTTCCTACTGTAGTATTTGTACTAGAACCGAAAGATAATGATGACTTTAAGCTATTTAAAAAACTTATAGGATGTGTAGTAAAAGGTACAGTTGTTTGTAATGTAGTAGTTTGTGGTGTTTTTAAATTTTGAATTAATCCTGCAATTTGACCTTTATCTACTTTATTTGCACTTAATATATTAGTTAAATCATTTAAAGATAATGCAGTTTGATTTTGACTAGAAATGGGAAATTCACTAATTGTTCCACTAGAAGAATCAAAATAATATAATTTATTATCATTAACACCTGTCATTAAGTCTGGAGATGAATCGATATATTGTCCTTTAATATTATTATTATTACCTGTAGCAGTAGGTGATGTACTTAACATATCATTTGCAAGTTTAGAATATTCCATACTATTACTATCAATATATGGTTGAGATTGTTCAAATTTTGCAAGTTCATCTAAATATTTTCTATTTAATGTATTATAATCACCTGCATCCAAATCCATACTAATAGGAGTATTTAAAGCAGGATTAAAAGATACAAACCTTTCTAATAATTTAGGTTCCATATTAATAAATTTAGATATGGATTGAAATATTTGTAATTTATGCTTACCAGCTACTTTATCTCTTAAATCCATAGGTAATTTAGTCATAATTTGAGCTAAAATACGATACATTAAATCTAAATCATTTTTATCAGGATTTTCAGCAATAATTTTTTTAATCAATGAAGTGCTATCTAAGGTAAAATCTTCTAATGTAATTTTATTAAGTGCTACTATAAATAAAATTTCAATTTCAATAATTTTCATAGATACTAATCGCAATTCTTTACTTATTACTTCACGAAATAATTTATCTTGGTCTACATTATTACTTTGAGGGATATTAGTTAATAACCATGTGATATATTTCAATGCTTGTTTCCTATCTGGCAATTCTTCAAAAAATAATGTAATCGGTAATTTATTTACTATATCTTGAATTGCATTGCTGTTTGTAGTATTCATTATAAAAGATTATCTAGAGTTATTATTATTATACTATACTATTATATTATAATACTATTATTATATTATTATAATATATTTTATGAACTTAATAAATAAAAAGAAAAATTAAAAGACAATTATATTTTTTCATATTTTTTCATATTTTACAATTTCATATTTTACATTTTTTTCATATTTGTTTTACATAAAGGACATACTGATTTAAAATCAAACCATCTTTTACTACATTCATCACAAAAAGAATGAAGACATTTCATTAAATAAAATTCATTACCTTTTTCAAATGTATTCATACATATAACGCAATATGAATCTTCTGCTATTGGTATTTTTGTACTGTATAAAGATAAATTTTCAATCCCTAAACCAATATCAAATGGTAAATTAGTATCATTTTGAATATTAATATTATTATTATTATTATTTTCTATTGTATTGAAATAATTATTTGTAGTATTATTACTGATATTATTGAATCCTCTATCTATCATTGGATTATATAAATCTAAATGTAAATCTAAATCTATACTTTCAATATCCATACCAGAAGATGTATCATAATTATAAATATCATCACTTACAAAATGCACTAAATAATCAGAATATGACATTACTACATCACAATGAGGGCAAGTAACAAGATTATTTTCTTGAAAAATTTCATTTATAGACATTTTATTATTTCTAATATTTCATAATTAATAATTAATATTTTATAATTAATATTTTATAATTAATATTTGATAATACATTTTTATATTGATATATTTATGAGTAAAAATTGAATATAAAAAATTATTATTATATAGTAAATAAAATAATTATAGTAGAAACTACACAGGATATATTTGGTTAAATATCTGAAGGTATAAAAATGTCTATAAAATCAAATTTCAATAAAGTAATGGAATTTAATCGCGCTTTTGATATGGTATCTTCTGAACCAAAAGAATATGGTGGATACTTTGAAGATTCTGAAGGTAACATCCAATTTAATCCATTTAAAAATATTCGCAATCTAATTTTTAGAGATTCTCCTAATACAATTAGATTACGTCTTGATTTAATTAAAGAGGAAGTTGGAGAATTAAGTGATGCAATTTTACAAAATGATATTATTGAACAAAGAGATGCATGTGCTGATATATTATATGTTGTATATGGTATGGCGGATGTTTTGGGTATTGCAATAGATGATATTTTTAGCAATAAGATTCAGGAAAAAGCAATAAAATATAATACTAATAATACTTCTGAAAATAATAAATTTGTAGATATAATTATGAAAGCATCTAATAATGGAATAAAAAATATTACAAATTTTAATTATATGAAATATTTTTCAAAGGTATTTCTAGAGTTTGACATATCAAGTAAATCTATTCCAGAAATGAAAAATATTATTATTAATAAATTAAATAAAATTTATATGGATTTGGAATCTAATTGTTTAATGGAAATAGAAATTGTTAATATACTTGATAAATTTAAAAATATATCAGAAAATATTTATGAATTATTGGGTTGGACATATATCATGACACTAGTACTAGGTGTAAATGCAGATTATGATTTTGACATAGTTCATAATAGTAATATGAGTAAATTAGGTGCGACTGAAGCTGATGCAAAGGCAACTGTAGCAGATTATGAAGCTAAATATAGGTCTGGAACAAGTCCTTATGATAGTCCATATTATTATTATTTAAATGGGTTGGATAAATGGATTGTAAAAAATTTATCAACTGGAAAAGCTTTAAAAAATATAAAATATCAAAAAGTGTGTTTTAAAAATTCGAGGTTTGTATTCTAGAGTAATGGAACTTATACTGGAAATTTACCTTGAACATTAGCATTAAATTGATTTCTAATAAATTGTGAATCTCTATTATATTGATCTTCGGCTTCTTTTGTACCAACAACAACACCTGAAACTACAAGTGATAACCCACATACAAATAGAATTCCTGAAACAATAGAAAATGTTTTACTGTAGATACTCAATGGTGTAAAAAATATAGATATTATTGAAATAACAATTCCAATAAATCCAATGAACAAAAACAACCCACCAATAATAATCATTGCTGCATATTCAGTAGAATAAGAAACCATTTTTGAATATATATTATTTTATATAATTTATTTAAAATATTTTAATAATTTTATTTTGTAAAATTTATTTACTTATTATTTAATAATATTTTATTATTTTTAAAAGTTAATAATTATTTTATTTTTTATTTATAATTTTAATATTTTTCATATATAAAAATAAATACTAAATATTAAATACTATATTTTTATAAACATAATATAATGCCAGATTTATTATCTGTTGAAGATTATGATATTATTCTAGATGCTCTAGATGATGAAGATACAAATACAATTTTAAAATATTTTCAAAAATTTGAATTAAAACCAGAATCTGAGCTTCTAGACGCACCTCGATATGGTAATAATGATATTGAAATATATACTTATCTAGACTATATATTATCTCATAATTTAACAGATGTTATTGATATATTTATTGATGAATTAAACTTGGAAATTACAGATGATACTTTGACACATTCTCTAAAATTACATAATATAAATACCTATAATTATTTATGTGGATTAGGCTATATTCCACAAGAGGGAACATTAAAGTATAACGTTCAAATTTGTAATAGTTCTATTGTAGATAGTATTCTAGATAAGGAAAAAGAATTAATAGAGTATCTAGATGAAGATGATATAGAATATATATATGATATATTTGAAGACATTAGTGAAGAAACTGTAGAAACAATTAGTGTTCTTTTAAATTATGGCATTGATATATCTTTATTCAAAAATATGTTAATTTCATTAAAGGAGAATGTAAAAGTAAATGCAAATAATTCTAAATATGATAATCTAGATATTGTAATTGAAATTATTGATTTATTAGAAAGTAATGGTTTATAATAATTGTATTTTATTTTTAATTTTATATATTTTTAATTTTACTACTTTTTATATCTAATTATAATATAATAAAACCAATAATTCAATAATTCAATAATAAATAATAAATAATAAATAAAAAATGGGCGGAACCAAGAAAAATAAACTGCAAATTGGAGGAACAAAGAAAGCAACAGTAAAAAAGGAAAAAAAAGAAAAAAAGGAAGTCAAGGAATTTGAGGCTAAATTTTTAGATATAGATATTGAATCACTATATAAAAAATTAAAGGTTCTAGGAGGAGTAAAAAAACAAGAGAATACTATATTTAGACGTTCAGTATATAATCTATGTGATATTAAAAGGGGATATGTTCGTGTTCGTGATGAAGGTAATAAAGTTACAATGACTGCAAAAATATATAAAGACCCTAAATTTCCAGATGAATATGAAGTAGAAATTAAAGATAATTTCGAAAAGGGTAGAGATTTTTTAGAAAATTTAAATCTAAAAGAAAAAGCATATCATGAAACAATGCGTGAAACCTGGCGAGTTCCATTTGGAAAGAAAAAGGAATTATGCGAGATTGCAATTGATCGTATTCCAGGTCTTCCTCTTTATATAGAGGTTGAATGCAAAACCGAAAAAGATTTGAATAAATCTATAAAACTTCTAGAAATGGATAAAAGCAAAATTGGTTATGGTGCCTATGGCAAAGTATTTGATGTATATTATGGTATTAGTCAAATAATTATGGATAATGATGTTCCTAGCCTTACATTTAATAATATTAAAAATGAGCTTAAACCTTTTATTAAAAAAGGGGAAGATGTTCTAGACAAAGTATATAAAGAACATTTAGAAGTTTACAGAGAATTAAAGAATAAGAAATAAATCGTTAAAATATAGTATTAAAAATATAGTATAATAATAAATATAATTCATTCAATTATAAAATGCCTATACCAAAACGCATATATCAAACATGGAAAACAAAGAATTTGCCTTGGGGTATAAAAAATGTAATTAAAAATATGATGGATTTAAATCCAGGATATAGCCATTATTTATATGATGATGCTGAAATGGATGAATTTGTATTAAATAATTATCCTGGAGAAATTTTCAGTGCATATAATATATTAAATATTGGTGCTGCTAAAGCCGATTTATGGAGATATTTAATTCTTTATAAATTTGGAGGTATATATTTAGATATTGATGCTGCAATATTGAAGCCATTAGATACATTAATAAAGAGAGATGATTCTGCTATTATAACCAGAGAAATGTACGAGGGGCTTTTTAATCAATGGATACTAATATTTAAAAAAGGTCATCCATTATTAAAAGAAATTATAAATCAATGTGTATTAAATATAAAAAATAAAAGTTCAAATAATATATTGCATTTAACGGGTTCAACCGTCATTACTGGGGTAATAAATAAATTACTTTTAAGTCCAATTCTGAATAATAATATATGGAATACTCCAGATGATATTCTAGAACAAGAATTCAATGATGAAGATTTTGAATATAAATGTAGATTCTATAAAATAGATATGGGGGAATATGCAACTTATCATTCAAAATATTACGAGCAACTATATGTAGATTCAATGCAATGGGAAACGGAACAAAGAGTTAAATCTATTTTTAAAGATGGTATAAAAAATATAGGAGAAAATATAGATGTATTTGATATGAACTAATAATAAATATAATTTATTATATAATAATAATATCAATAAATATAATTTATTATATAATAATAAAATAGTAAAAATATTAAATAAAATTCAAAGCTATAATAAATTATAATAATTATATAAATTTAATAAATTAATTATGAGTAAATCTGCTGCAGCCGAATCTCATAATTATGATATAGTGAATACATTTCAAGGTGCGTTTGGTCCTCCAACAAGAGGACACTATGAATCTATGGTCTTCACAGCAAGACAAACTTTAGAAGATAATAAATCAGGTCAAAAAATATTAATGTTATTTATGCCTACATATAAAAGTGGAAGTAAACCACATTTACTTATAACTTATGAAGAAAGAATTAAAGCTTTATATATGTTTTGCAAACTATTAAAAGAAGAAAAAGAATTTGCAGATGCACCTATATTTTTTGAAGTTAGTAGAATAGAAAGTGAAACACTAAAACCTGAAACTATACATACATTAGAAGCCTTACAAAATAAATATAAGGTACCTGCTGATAACTTAATATTAACATTAGGATTAGATAATTTTTTGGATTTACCATTTTGGAGTATAGAAAAATATAATGATTATACAAAAAAAATTTATGTTTTAAATCGTGATGTTTCAGAAGATGACCAAAAAAAACAAAAGGAAATTACAATTAAAGGTAAACCTATTATGTTTAATATGTATGCAAGTTATTCAAAAAATTATAAAATATATCCTGAACATATTAAACCTGCAGATGATACTGATAATCTTACATTAATATTAGCAAAGAATAACTCAAAAATACAAGAAGTATTAGAAAATACACAAATTACATTTTTAGGTAAACCATCAGCAACAAGTTCATCTTTATTAAGAGTTGCATTAAAATTATATTATTGTTTAGATCCGCCAGCAGGTTCACCTGAAGATTATTATAATGAATTATATAAAAAAATATCAAATTTATCAATTATAGAACTACCACCTCGTGAAACTATTGATCCTTTTATTATGATGACTTTAAAAACAAACCACCTTGAAAAAGATGCAAAATTACTTAGTTTTGATGAAGATTACAAAACAGCTTTTCCATCAAAATCATCAAAACAATTATCTAGTGGTGGTTTTAGAAAAACTAAATCTAGAAAGATTAAATCCAAAAGGGGTACTTCTAAAAAAAATATTATATAAAACATTATAATTAAATATGTATCTAGAAACATAAATCTAGAAACATAAATCTAGAAACATAAATCTAGAAACATAAATCTAGAAACATAAATCTAGAAACATAAATATAAATATAAACATAAATCTATTATCTAGAAATACACAATATATATTTCATTATTAAAAAATGAATACTACAAATCAATATGTATTCGGTGGGATTAGTGGTATGTTTGGTATATTACTTAGCTATCCTTTAGATACAATTAAAACTCATATTCAAAATGGTAATTCATTGGCATCTTTTAAGCCAACTATTGGAAATGCATACAGAGGTATTAGTGTTCCTCTTATTGGTGTAGGTATTGAAAAAGCCATCGTGTTTGGTACATATAATGCTATGATGCAAACAACAGAATGTATTCCTTTATCTGGAGCCATTGCAGGTTTAACCGCTAGTTTAATTGTTTCACCATATGAAAGATTAAAAATATTAAAGCAAAGTTCACAAACATTTACTATTAGATATGCAGATGTTATAAATCCTAGATTTATGTTTAAGGGATTGAGTGTTACTTTTACAAGAGAAGTCCCGGGTTTTGCTATATATTTTAGTGTATATGAATATTTAAAAAAAAAAAATTATACAAATCATAATAAAGAAATTACAGGTGCATCATCATTTCTATATGGGGGCTTATCAGGTTCTATTGCTTGGTGTTTTATATATAAACAAGATAAAATTAAAACTATTATACAAAGTAACATTAATAATAATAGTTTATATCCTGATAAAAATTCAAAAATAAAAATATATAATATAATAACTAATATTTATAAAGAAAAAGGGTTTATAAATGGTTTAAAATTTTTTTATACAGGTTTTACATGGGCTTTAGGACGAGCTATATTATTACATAGTGGTACATTTTTTATGATGGAATCATTAAATGGTAAAAAAGCTTTAGACACTATTTATTAAATAAGTATTATTTTTGTTTTAAGTATTATTTTTCAATTACGTTATATCTTTTATAGTAAGTTTTAGTAATTTATTATTTTCTAATAATTTATATATAATTTTTATTTCACTAGGAATCATAGTATAATTCTTTATAATAAGTTTTGTAAGTGTTTTATTATTTACTAATGCTTCTGCAATTCTAATTTCTCCTTTTGCCAAATTACTATTAGGATTACATCCAATTACAAGTTCTTTAAGTATTGTATTTTTTTCTAATGCAACTGCCAAATCTTCCATCATTCCTCCTCCATACTTATTTATAGATATATTAAGATATGTAAGTAATGTCTTATTTAAAGATCTTGCTAAAGCTATTACTCCTTCATTACCAATATTATTATTAGATAATTTAAGATATTCAAGTTTTTTAATTTTTTCTAATGCACTTGCTAAAGCTTTTACTCCTTCATCACCAATATTATTATTAGATAAATCAAGATATGTGAGTTCGTTATTTTGTTCTAATGCACTTGCTAAAGCTACTACTCCTTCATTACCAATATTATTTATAGACATATTAAGATATTCGAGTTCTTTATTTTGTTCTAATGCACTTGCTAAAGCTATTGCTCCTTCATTACCAATATTATTTATAGACATATTAAGATATGCGAGTTCTTTATTTTGTTTTAATACATCTATAACCAAAAAGGCACCTTCATCACCAATATTATGATTAAATATGTCAAGTTTAAATTTTTTAAGATTTTGTAAATTTAAATATTTTACTATAAATTTAAATGCTGATAAATTTATTTGATAGTCAATTTTACTTAAATCAAAATCTTTAATAAATTCTTTAAAATAATCAAAGTTTACATAATAATCTGAATTTTCTAATTTTACTAAAAACTCAAACATTAAATCATAATTACCATAAAATATATATTTAATTAAATCAAATAATTTTTTTTCTGTTATATATATAGATTCGTTTGATCTATTTAAATTTACATGTAAGTATTTCAATAAATCCTCAAATAATTTTTCCTTATTATCCTTTAATTCAACAACTTTTTTTTTTAAATCACCAGCAGTATCAGTATTTGATATTTTAGTCTCATTTGTAATTGATATGTTTTTCCTTGACATAAATAATCCTTTATAATGTGTATTATTGTTTGTGATTGGATTTCTTATTAATTGCCTATGATATACAGTATTATTTTCAATCCCACTTACACGAAAATACCGATTAATTTTTTCACTACACTTAACATAATTAGCATCATAATTAGCATCATTATTATTATTAAATCTTTTAGATTTATTTTCATCATTCATGTAATAAACTTTGAAGTTTAATAATTGCAATGATTTTTCATAAAATACTAATATATCTTCAGTTAATGATGATATATATTCATATTCATTTATTAAATGTAATGATTCTCTACAAGATGTTAATATTATTGTATATTTTATGTCTGGATTATTAAATTTATTTCCTTTATGATCATATTCAGATACTAAAAATTTACTTAATGTCATATCATTTAATATTCCAGATCCATATTTATATGAATCCATTATTTTTTTATCGTAATTAATATAATGTAATCCTGTTACATGGTCTATTCTTCCTGTTAAATTATTTATTACATCACGTGTTAAATCTAAATCTATGCAATATTGACCACCATAATATATTATTGATTCGCTAAATATTTTTGTTATTTCAGCATTATCAAAACAATATGGATTTTCTAAATATTCATTAATATATTTTGAAATATTTAAAATAATTTTAGTTGTATGACTAAGACTAATACAAGTCATATAACGAATTGGACTCAAAAAAATAATATTTACATTATCGGGTAATCTAAATATATTTTTTAATATTTTACCATGTAAATCTATAATATATTTTTCACTTGTTTTTATTGTTTCTAATGATCTTTGACAAGATTCATAATTATTTTTTATTAATCCATAAAAATTGTCTACATTTAAAGTTAAATATAATATATATTTATTAATAATATCAAATTTATTACTATTATTTAATTTTAATTCTTTATCTTTAATAAATTTTTTTAAATTACGTTTAATAAAATCAAGTAATTCTTCTAATTCTAAAGGTAAATTTGAAGGTGTTAAATCAGGTTCAAATATTATTAATGTTAATCTAGATTTAAATGCATCGTGAATTTGTTTGTATATATCATCACTAATATTATTATTAGAAATAATAAGTTTAGTAAGGTTACTAATATTTAATACTTCTGCAATAGCTGTTGCTCCTTCATCACCAATATTATTATTAGAAATATTAAGTATCGTAAGTGTTGAATTATTTTGTAATGCTATTGCAATAGCTTTTGCGCCTTCATCACCAATATTATTATTAGAAATAACAAGCACCGTAAGTGTTGAATTAGTTGATAATGCTTTTGCAATAGCTGTTGCTCCTTCATCACCAATATTATTATTAGAAATAACAAGCACCGTAAGTGTTGAATTAGTTGATAATGCTTTTGCAATAGCTGTTGCTCCTTCATCACTAATATTATTATAATCTATATAAAAATCTGTAAGTTTTGTATTTTGTTCTAATGCACTTGCTAAAGCTATTGCTCCTTCATCACCTATATTATTATGCCCAATATCAAATTTTTCAAGATTTGTATTTTGTTTTAAAGCATCTGCAAATTCTTTTGCTCCTGCATCACCAATATCATTTTTAGATATACAAAGAGTTTCAAGTATTGTATTTTGTTTTAATGCATATGCTATAGCTTTTGCTCCTTTATTATCAATATTATTTTTAGATATAATAATTTGCTTAAGATCTGGATTATTTTTTTTCAATCTATCAATATAATCAAGTATTTCGTCTGATAATTTAGAGCTATTTCTATTATTTCTATTATTTTTTGAATTAAAAAAACCAGGACCATAAGATCCTCCTGATATATTTCCTATTTTTTTACTCTTAAATTTATTCTTTCTTATTTGTTTTGTATTATTTATTTTTAATTTATGTCTTTGTAATTTATTAATTTTACTTTTTTTCTTTTTAATATTTTTAGTTAAAGGCATTATAAATTTATATTTTTGATATTTTTATTATTTATATATAAGATAAATATAATTTTTAATATTATATAATAGAAATATAAATATAAATATATATATTTATAAATATTTATTTTTACATTTTTTTTTCACATTCTTGTTTTTCTTGTAAATTTACTTTATAATTATAATATAAACAAATATCTAGAATAATATTTATAATACTATCTAGAATAATATAATTAAATTATAAAATTATTAAATAAATATAATATAAAAACATAAAAAATAATAAACAATTATTAAAAATGACATTTAATCGTAAACTAAACTTTGTTGTTGCATATACATATGGAAAACAGGGTATTGGTTGCAATGGTTCTATTCCATGGCATATACCAGAAGACATGAAACATTTTAAAGAAATTACAATACATAAAACCCCTGAATATCCATTTAGCATAGTTATTATGGGGCGCAAAACATGGGAAAGTATTTCTGAGAATAGGCGTCCGCTTACTGAACGTTTCAATATAATTATTTCCAATAATGTAGAATATATTGAATCTCAAAATGCTAAATATGGAAATCGAATGATTGATAGTAAATCGGGGATATTATTTACTACTTGGGATGATTATTTCTACAGTAAAACATTATATTTGCAAATAGAACAATTGATGATGAGCAGTATTCCTGAAAATATTAGCGGATATGTTATTCGTCCTTTTACATATTATATTATTGGTGGCGAACAAATCTATAAGAAGGCTCTAGATATGTGCAATGAATTAAACCTATCTTACAGTTTCAATACTACTGAAATTTATTTAACTAAAGAGCAAGAAAAAGATGAAAAATATAAATGCGATACATTTTTTCCTAAATTAGATGAATCTCTAATCATTACAAATGTATCTAAATTTTGCCAATCTAAATCTAGTGATAAAATGATATATCGTTTTATAACTTATGAGAAAACACAAACACAAACACAATCACAATTACAATTACAATCACAAACACAACCTACTCCTTTTTATACACAAGAAAATGAGTATTTATCTCTAATGAGAAATATATTAGAAAATGGTTCTAGCAATGATGATCGAACAGGTGTAGGAACATTATCTATATTTGGCTCAATGTTAAAATATGATTTACGTGATACATTTCCATTATGTACTACCAAGCGAATGTTCTTCCGAGCAATATTTGAAGAGCTAATGTTTTATCTTTCTGGCAAAACAGATAATAAGATTTTACAGGCAAAGGGTATCCACGTATGGGATGGTAACACCAGTCGCGAATTTTTAGACAAAAGGGGTCTATTCCAATATGAGGAAGGGGATATGGGTCAAACATATGGGTTTAACTATAGGCATTTTGGAGGCGAATATAAGGGATGTGGATTTGACTATGGTCTTGGAACTGAAAATAGTGTAGGGTTCAATCAGGTAGCCAATGTAATTAATCTTATTAAGACAGAACCAAGTAGTCGCCGGATTATAATTGATTTATGGGATTGTTCTACAGTTCA
>Ga0214919_10000912_pt1 | contig 49918 bp, 55 predicted proteins | sample LL1503_MetaG_FD_177994 | JGI IMG/M metagenome (GOLD analysis project Ga0214919, IMG submission 177994) | Freshwater microbial communities from Lake Lanier, Atlanta, Georgia, United States - LL-1503 | ecosystem: Environmental > Aquatic > Freshwater > Lake | place: USA: Georgia | collected...
TCCTCACTTTTTTTAATAACAAGAGATTCGTTTCTTGCTATATTATAAACCCATGTTGAGAAATTACCTCTTATTGGATCATATTGAGAGATTTTTGTCCAGATCTTAGCCATTGTATTTGAAACCGCATCTTCTGCTGCTTCCTGTTCTACTAATATAGATTTACAGTGGTTTAGTAATCCTGGTTTAATTCTTTTGTAAAGTTCTACGAAATCTTTCTCTGAAGATGTTCTCATAAAACTTTCTGCCAATTCCTGAATGTTTTTTGCTGCCATTTTTCCTGATTTTTTTTAAAGTTTAAGTTGTTTTATTTCTATTCCTGCCTGTTTAAAAAGTTCAAACGAATCCGTTTTTCTATACATCTCAGAGTAAACAATTCTTTTAATTCCTGCCTGAATTATTAACTTTGCGCAATCGTAACATGGGGAAAGCGTAACATATAATGTTGCACCTTCCGCACTATTAGTGCTTCTTGCAATTTTTGTTATTGCATTAGCTTCTGCGTGTAGAACTGTAGATACCGTATTGTTTTCTGAATCTTCGCATTTATTTGGAAATCCTGAAGGAGTTCCGTTATAACCATCTGAGATTATTCTTCGATCATTAACTATTAAGCACCCGACTTTACTTCTTTCACAGTGTGAGTTTTCTGCCCACACCGAAGCCATTCGCAAATACAATAAATCGATTTTATCTTGTTTCTTCTGTAGTAGATTCTGGTTGTTCACTTTGATTTGATTTTAGTGGTGTTACTTCAACTTTGAATCTTTCTACTACATGAAATACGTCTCTAAGACGGAATGCGCCGAGAAGGTTTAAAATTTCATTTACCTCCTCTTCTGTAAATCCTAATTTTTCTTCATTTTTTAAATTGTCCAAACATTTTTCATAATTAGCATACGAGGTCAAAAAATCGACCGATGCTGTTCTTAGCTCTTTAGAGATTTCGTAACTTTTTTCCATTTTTTTATTTTAATTTATTCTTCAAATATAATAGATGTTTTTTAAAAAGTAAACATCTGCAAATCTTTTTTTCTTATTCAACCCTTTTTGAGGTTGAGGTTACTAATAGCGGGGATGATAACGTGTCATTTAATTGTGATAAAAGAGACACCATCACATCCATTTTACTAGCTAATTCTTCGTTGCTTCCTCCTTTATTTTCTGCAGATTCGGAAGAAGATTCTTTTTTAGATTCTCCTTCTTTAGTTCCAGTACCCAAATTTTCAGTAGTGGATTCTTTAGATTTTCCAGTATTAGCATTTTCACCAGAGCTTTTAGTTTCAGTATTTCCAGATTGTTTATTATCTGTTGTTCCACTAGGTGTAACAGTACTACTTAACTTTTGTGCAATGGTTTCTTTTATACCCCCTGGTTTTGCAGAAGTTTCAACCAATGGTGATATTTTATTCTGAATTTTTTCTACAGACGAAACTGCAGCTGATCCTTTAGATAAATTACCTGCTACAGAAGCAATATTGGTAGACCCAGCTTTATTAATATTCCCTTCGACTTTATCTGCTACCGATGTGGGTGTATTTATTTTTTGGGATTCTGTAGAAGCTTCTTTGTTTTCTTCTTTTTTAGATTCTTCTTCCTTATTGCCCTCAGTTTTATTCTCCGTTTTAGATTCAGCTGATCCAGTAGAAGATTCCTTTCCACTTTTTGTGTCTGATATACCAAATAGGCTTTTTAAAAAATCAGCTCCAGATTGGGATCCTTTTATCATCTCAGGCTCCGCTTCTTTGTTTCCCTCTACTGGTTTTTCTTTGCTTTCTTGCTCCGATAATGTAGTCTGTGAACCTGTAGAAGAAGCACTACCAGCACCAGAAGCACTGTCAGTAGTTCCAGATGACCCTTTATTTCCCTCTATGGCAGATCCGGTAACCCCAGATTCGGTTTTTGGTGTTTCTGCGGGTTGTGGAGCAGCAGTTCCCCCCGTATTAGAAGCCTCTGTTTTTTCTGCAACTTTTTGTTCCCCTCCAGTAACACCAGCAGCTTCTGTTTTTTTATCCTCAGTTTTTACTTCTTTACCAGCTGATTCAATTTTTCCTCCATTAACCTTTTCAATTAGCTTCCCGATATTTTCATCATATCTTTCAGCCATTTTATTAATGCTCTCTGAATTAAATCCTTCAGTTTTTAAAACCTTTGCTAAAGCAGATATTACTGCATTTATTTCGGGTGTAAATAATTTGGTTCCTGCTGCATTTGGCTCATTAAGATATCTTAATGAACTCGAGAATTCCTTCATTAGAGTTTCAAATGAAGCTTTTTCATTTTTAACTTTTGAATCAAATTCATCGCTTACATCGCTAAAAGACTCAAATCCTTTGATTTTACTTGTTCCTATGTTTTCGGCAATCTGTGTTACAGTACCAGTCTTAAGCACCGCTGCATTACCTGCTTTATTTTTAGCATCTCCTTTAGCAATTGGAACTATTTCTTTTCCGTCTACAGCTTCACCCTTTTCAATACTTTTTTCAATATCTTTCTTGTGTGAGTTAGCAGATGAATAGGCATATTGATAAGAAATATCCTTTGGATCGTATGCAGGATCTAATGCTTTTAACTCGTCATTAAATATTTGATCAAAGAATTTTTTAGCTTCCTGAGAAACCTTTCCTGCAGCTTTCATTGCATCTCCAACTTCACTAGTAACAACTCCAACGTTTCCGCTTTGTATTTCGGAGTTTATTTTAGCTCTATCAAAAGATTCGCCTTCGGACTTAAATATCGGGTATTGTTCTTCAGCCAAAATATATTTTTACTTATATACCTCTAAAATCAGCTAATTTAGATTTTAGGTTTAGAAAATGCAAAAGCTTCTACAAGCTCTCCTTGAGAATTTTTCTTGTTTTCATTTTCTATTTTATCGTTTAGTTTTTCTATAAAAATTTGATATTCATAGAAAGGTAATGACTCTAATGTGTCTATTGACAATTTAAACTCTTCCCATAATCTAAACTTAATATCAAAGTAGTTGGCTAAAGATATCTGAAATAACGAAAAGGGATCTGTATCCCCTGGGAAATGTTATTTCTGCTGTGACCTCCCCACCACAGCTATTACATTTACTATAAATTCTAGATTTTGTAGCAAAATTAATCTTTTGACTAATTTGATCTGCTATTGAAAATTGAAGTGGCGACCATTCGGAAGATGCCCTTTCGTATTGATCGTATGTTCTTTCATCTAAACCTCTCCAGTCGGGAATAACGAAGGTTGCAATATTTGCAAAACTTTCGTCGTATTTTTTACTTTTCTCTTTTTTATCTTTTATAATTTTTCTACAAGTAGTTGTTACTCCTACCGTTGGAATATAAAGATTCATTTCAGGAGATCCGTCTTTAGGTATAAATCTAAATGAATAGGTGTCTTTACTATATCTTTTTAATAGATCATCCTCCATAACAAAACTGTCAAGAAGATTTGATTTTAATTCTATCTGATCTGCAATTTCGCAATCAGGTTTTGTACAATTTTTTGTTACTGGTAATAGAATACGATTTTCGCCTTTAATAAAGGTCATATCTCTAATTGACATAACAATATAAAATCGATCTTCATACCAAAGGTCGTATGGCTCTAAAACTCCACCTTCCCAACGAATTCTCATACATTTAGAAATAACTGTATTAAGCTTGTCGTCTAGATCAATTCTATCCGATTCATCAACTGTAGAGAAATGTCTTATTTCACTAACTGAAGCTGATTTAATTGCAAGCTCAAATCCTTCAGGATAGCCAAATCCTCTAGATGGTAATATGTCAGAAGGAATATTTTTCCATTCAGATTCCATCCCCATAGGTGTTCTTGTAGCTCTTCCTAAATTGTTTGGTGTATTTTGTGGTTGTGCATATTGTGACTGTTGTTCACGAGGCTGATCATTACCAGGAATCCATTTTGGAATTTCGTGGTTTGATACATCCTTATCAGCATCATATTCAAATTTTGATTGTGCTTCTTTTCTAGAAAGTTCGTCTAATAAACTTTGATCGCTCATGTTGGGTTTCTTATTTATTTTTTTACTCCTCTTTTTGTTTTAGTTTCTTGGAATTACGGGAAAAGTAGAAATAGAATCCAAAGCAAACTCCCGAAAGGAAATAAAAAATTGACACTGTATGCCAATAAGAACCTGTCCATTTCATTATTGTTGCGAAAAGGATATCGAAGCCAAAAGGATTGAAAAAAGTTGCTAATACTAAAAATATTGAGCCTATTCTTTGTTTTTGTTTTATAGTCACACCTATCGTCCATATTATTTACAGATAAACATTTAAACTTGAATTTGGTACAAATAAAAATGGAGACTTTGTAGAGTCTCCATCTATATATTATATGCTTAATTTTTTAGTTAAATAGGTCTTCAAAATAGTCTGCTCTGAATGATAAAGAAATCTTATATGGAGTAGTTCCGTTAGTATAATCAAGATCTAAAGCTTTGATCTGATCAACAGGGAAGCAGTTTACTAATTTAACTCTTCTAAATACATCTCCTTGTTTGTTAAATATTGAGATTAAAATATAAGTACCTCCTGCATAAACTGATTTAATACCAGTAGCACCTGTTAACGGGTTATAAACTAAATCTGACCATTGTCTAAGTGTTTTAAACACATAGTTACTGTTGTTATCATCAAGGTTAGTTTCGAAATCAATTCTAACTTTTACACCTGTATCTTCAACTGCTGCAGCTGCATATCTTCTTTTAGAGAATTTATATCTTTGCTCTGCAATACCTGGGTTTTTATCTACAGTTAGCCCTGCTACAGAAAGAACATTTTCTACTAGAAGTGTTCTTCCCGCGTTACCAATAGGATTAGCTATACCAGCAGGCGGTTGAATTAATACCTCAAACTGGTTAAGATAAACCGGTTCGTATAATTGAACGGCTGCTTTAGATGAATTAAAATGTGGTAGTCCTGCCATTTTTTTCTTTTAATTATATGAATACATCATCGAAGTAATCTACTGCCCATGTAATATTGAGCTTATAGATACCAGTTTGTGTATAGTTAAGAGCCATTTCTGTAATAGGTGTCATAGGAAAGCAATCTCTAAGATTGATTCTTCTAAATACGTCTCCTTGTTTATTGAATACGTTTAATAGAATATTTCCTGTGTAATCCTTTTTCAGACCCATTGCTCCTGTTAATGGGTTGTAAACAAGATCTGACCATTGACGCAAGATCTTGAATACGTACATAGAATTATTGTCGTCAAGGTTTACCTCGAATTCAATATCAACATCTAAACCTGTTCTTGCAGGAGCAGCACCAGCATAATATCTTTTTGCAAATTTATATGCCTGTGTAATCTCTCCTGGGTTTTGATCAACTTGTAAACCCGATACTCTAGTTACCTGCTCAAGAAGGATATTACCGTTCCCTGGATTTCCCTGCGGAGCAGGTATTGCTGGGGGCGGACTTATCGTAACCTCAAACTGGTTGAGGAAAACTGGTTCGAATTTATTGATCGAAGCCTTTGAACTGGAAAAATGTGGTAATCCTGCCATTTTTGTCTTTTAATTTTATATATTTAACTTTCTAGTTAATCTTAAAATTGATTAGCTAAATTGTATAAATCCTCCTGAAGCAATACCACCAGTTCTAGTTACTGTCATACGATTGATAAACTTGTGAATACCTCTTGCAGGCTCGATTATTACGTCGATAATACCGATGTTTTGGTCGATGATTGCCGGTGTATTATTAGAAGAGTCCATAATACTTAAGTAATTATAGATACCTCCAACAGATTTTACTCCTGTTAAGTAGTTATCAACTAATGTTTTGATCTCAAGTCTAACTGAATCTTCGTTGAAGTCAAATACGTAGTTTGCAAGGATTTCTTCAATTGCGCTTTCAATTGTAATAAGAAGATCTCTAACGTGTAAGTTATTAAATGCAGAGTTAGTTCTTTGGTAGCTTGTTTGGTTACCGTAAATAACTACTCCAACACCTCTTTTACGAATAATTGGATTGATACCAAATGGTTCTAAGTATTCTCTGTCGTTTATGTCAAAGTCATACTCAAGACCAACTAAGTTACCAGCAGAGATAATACCTCTTTTAACACCAGCTACGATTGAATAAGGTTCTCCTGTAATAAACTTACGGATAAAGTTATTAGAAACGTATGCTGCTGGTGGAACGTTTAAGTTCTTTCCATTTTCTCTAATTGTTAAGAATGGTGCGAAGAATCCTGAGAATTTAGCTCCAAGGTCCTCGTCAGGTAAAGAGAATGTGAAAGAAGGATTTAAACTTAAGTTACCTCCATCTGCAATGTATCTTGCTTGTAAAATTGGTGCAGGATCTGTAGCAGTTGGAGCCGAAGTAAATCTTGGATCTACTGATTCAGAAAACTTAGACATTGAAGGAACGTTGCAGATTGCCATACATTTTTGTCTGTTTTTAGCAAGCTTCGTTAATTGGTATTTACTGTTTGGTTGAACACCTCCATCGAATGTATCAACAATATATCTAAATGTAATAACGTCTGTATCTGCAAGAGTTCTTGCTAAGTTGGTGTTATAAAGTACATCGTAGATCTCGTTCATTCTGTTATCAGTTCCGTTTGGTACTGAAGCAGATTTAATTGCTGATCCTGGAAGATAAGTAAAATCAAAGGTTCTAACGAACTCTTGGATAGACTTAAATTTCCAAATTCTTGTTGTTGTACCAGGATAAAGTTTAATAGGTCTTTCAGTTTTAACCTGTATTGTATAAATTCCAGGAGAAGATGCAGAAGCAACTGTTTTAACTTCTAGAATTCTTGTTAATCTTGATTGGGTATTGTTACCAAAACCCGGATCGTAAATATCTAAATCTGTCGATACTAATAGATCTCCTACCTTAATACCTGTTGAATTTGCAATAGCAGTTGATAATTCAACAACGTTAGGTTGCAATTGAGTTATAATATCAATAAAGTCGCTGATATTTCCTGCTGTAGATACAATGTTAAAGCTAATACCAGATGATTGGTTTGTGCCTACTGGTAAAGAGCTAATATAAGTAGTATCCCAGTTTGCAATTGCTTCTGGCGTAGTTAATAATTCATCAGAGAATGCTCTAATTACTAAGATATTATATCCATCTCGATCCACATTCTTTTCAAACTTAAGATATTGAAGAAGTGTACCTGAATTATCTAACCAATCAATATCACCATCACCGATATTTCCTTTAACCCAGTCTTGGTAAGCTATTGAATTTTCATAAGCTAAGAAACTGTCGTCACCTACTGGAATATCTGGAGAATAGAAAACGTCGTCTCTATCAAAATAGTTAGGGTTACCGATTTGGTAAGCATCTAGTGTACTTTTGTTAGTTTCGTACCAAGGCTCCACATATGTTGTACCTGCATTAGAACCGATAAGAGGATGAGAAAGCTTCATTCTAATCTGAGTTTGTATACCTACTGCTAATGATGAATTAGTAATAGTCTCATAAGAAATAACTTTAAGTTTAACAAGATCTCCTTCATAGAATCCTAAATATCCAGCTGTAGGAATATTTGATTTAACTTTACCTATCACCCATTTTGCAGCAGGTTCTGTGCTAGTAACTTTTAAGAAGTCCTGTAGTACAGTTACTTGTGTATCGTGGTTGGTTGGGTTAGTGAATTTAGTATCTAAATAGATTTTACCATTTGTTAAAGTCCATGTATCAAAATCAGTAACAGGAATACCTGCAGTTGGGTTGTATAGAGCATCGGATAAAAGAGCTCCAGTTTCTGGTAATTGATCTAATCCTGTACTTGGTGAAATACCTGTATCTGATACTGCTGTACCACCTGTTGTTCCATCTACGTTTCTATAATAATTAAAATCTGCAAAAAGATTTTGGTCATAAGAAAGGAAGTTAACATTTTTAGGGGTAATAGTAATGTCTGAATCTGGTCCAATTTCGTCAATTAAATGGTGTCCTACTAAGTCAAATACTGATGAGTTAGTAGCAAGATCATCTAAAGCTTCTTCATTTACTGCACAGAAAATACCTGTACTAGGTGTTTGATTGTTAATTAACGTTTGCACGTATCTTAATGTACCATTTTGATCTGTAAAGTTAGGGATAATAGTTCCTGTAGTAGTTAATACAATATTAACCCCGTTTTGTGCTAAGAAATTATCGATTTGTGATTTGATAAATCCTTTAGATGTAAAATAAGGGCTGTAAACTGGGTCATTTGCTAATGAAACATAGTCTGTCCAATTTCCGCTTACCACAATAACATCAATAAACCAATCTGAAAGATAATCATATTGATTCATAAACGTAGGAACGTTATCTGCTCCAAAATATTCTCTTGCTGTAATATCAAACCCTTTAAGAGGGAAAGCAGAGTCAAGAGATTTTCTTACGATAATACTTACTGGATTTTGTCCAAGGTTAACTAAGCTGAATAATTTTCTATTATCTGGTCTTGAACCTGAATTATCCTCAGTAGCAACAAAGTATTTAGTAGATGGGAACCAAAATTTCTCCTTGTTATAATATGAAGATACAAGTTTATCTTGTTTAGTTAAAGGATCTGAATATCCTCCGGTTGCACTAGCACCATTTTGTTCCTCTGTATCTACAGAGAAAGCTCTATATCTAGCAACGTCTGCTCCAGCTGCATAATCAGGATCCCCGTTTTGATCTACCGAGTTATTTAAAATTCTCAGGTTAAGAGCAAAAACCGGCCCAGATTGTAAACAGGTTAGAACAGATCTATGAAAGAAAGATCCTTTTTTCTCTAATGCTTTATCAATACCACCAAATACTGTTTGGAATGTTGTTACATCCGGGCAATATACTGGAGTATTGAAAGGTCCAAGATTAGAATATCCAACCACTAGACGAATTGTCTGAGGGTTGATAATGATGTTTTCAGAAGCATCAAATTCTAAAGTATAGACACCTGATGCTTTGAATACTGATAAATCAAGTTTAACTTGTTTGGCCATCTTTAATGTTTATTTTTTGTATATATCGAAGAAGCTCGTTCTTAATGACTTCTTTTTCTATCTATATATCATTCTTCTTCTAGGAATCAAGGAGGCCATTTAAGAAAGTATAATTTGAAATTTCATTTGTCCTACCCGGATTGTTCAAAGAAGCTTCAGAAAGTCTTTCTTCTATCATTTTTTTAAATTTATCAGGAAGAATATCATAAAGTTCAGATACAGTTCCTTCAAAATCGCCATTTTCAAAAATGCAATTAATATCTACTAGTGTCATTGCTATGTCATCCTTTCCAATTTGACTTGTAAAACTTCCATTGCTGTTCATCCCAAAATTTGCTAACTCGTGGACTGTATTTTTTTCAGAAGGGATTATTTTATTTGATCTGGTGTGGATTTTAAGATCGTAACAATATTTTTCTTTGTTTCTAGATGTAAGTTTTACTCCCGGTTTTAATTTTGGTGAAGCATCTGAGTGTTTTGTGTAAACAAACATCTCTTCGTAAAATTCTTCGCTATCCAATAATTTGTCCATTAAAAGTTCCCCTTTATAGTCCATCTCTATAACAATTTTTGTATTTTCTGGACCTAATATATGTACAACAAGTAATTCCATAAAAACCTTAAGCTCTTCTATTTGAACAACATTAGATCTAAAAATTCCTACTTGTAATAGACAAAAGAAGTCGCTTTCGTCTTCAAAGAATTTTTTAGATTTAATTACACTTGATGGCATTGGAGCAACCTTAAATATGTTAACTACTGAATAGTCACCTCCGCCACCACCTGCGGTATCAATTGAGATATAAAATTTTTGTCCTTCCTTTTCAAATATATTAGTTGGGTCAAATTTGGGATGCCATAAAAGATTAGAATAATCCACATGGCTTGTCTCAAAAGGTGAAAGATCAACAAATACAAAAGATTCCTCGTTATTTTTTAATCTTTTAAGTGTAGTTGAATCTAATAACAACCTGGAAGATGAAAGGAACTGACAACCATATTCCTGGTTAAAGTCTTCTTCAGACCCTAAAGTGGCTATTTCTTTTTTTTTCCATTCTTCGTCCCTACCGGGAACTTGCCACCATTCTACCCTAATTGGATTAAATTCATTTTCTCCTTCAATTGCACCTTTATAAATTTCCCAGAATTTATTCATCCCGTTAGGAGTGGATGTTATAATAACCCTGGAAATCTGTGATGATGATATAGTAGGATATACGGATTTAAAGAACTGGTTAATAAAGTTTGGATTAATATGTGCAAACTCATCCATGTATAGCATATGGATTGTATAACCGATTGAAGATGTTTTAGTTGTTGTTTTTGCCATTATCCTACAACCGTTATCAAACTTCATAGTCATAACGTTATAAACTACTAAACCAGGTTTTAAAAAGAAAGGAAGACCTTTCATGATAACCTTAATTTTATCCATTAACTCTGCAGCGGTATCACCAATGTTTGCCATAATCATGGCATTTTTCTCGAAGTTAAAAAGAAGATACCAAAGAAGAAATATTGAAGACGTAATGGTTTTACCGGATTGTCTTGGTGATACAAATATATTTTTTCTATGAGATTGATATTGTCTTAGGATCTGAATTTGATAATCCCTTAGCATTATCTGTCTAATCCCTTCATCAGTCATTACCTTGCAGTATTTGTCTGCAAAATATACAACATCAGATGCGCATTTTTTAATTTCCTCTAATTCCCAGTCAGTGTATTCAAATAATACATTGCCTCTTCTTAATTCAGGTTCGTTTTCGTGGAATGGGTTATCGACATCTTTATAGTCTACACCTAACTCCTCCGCATCATACATTAGCTTTTCGACTCTAGCAGTCGACCAAAAACTACTTTTATCTTCTTTCGATTCAGCCATAATTGTTTTATTTAATCGAAGATTTCGTCCTCAATTTCAAAATCGTCATCATCATCCTGCATTAAATCGGAGGTTCCCCCATCCTTAGTTCTTGGATTGATTAGATTGTCGTCAGTTGGTATGATCTCAGCTTCTTTTACTAGATTACCACCCTTCATTAAGGTTTGTAGATTTTCCATTAAAGATTTAGTTCCCCTTACCTTTAATGCTTCCATATTTTCTGCAGATTGCATTAAATTCCCATCTGAATCAAATTGAATATCTGATTGTTTTTTAATCTCTTCGGACTCTGTTTTAAGTTGTTTATAGTTTTTCTCCATTTGAGTCATGTATGTTGAAAAATTCTTAGGCATTTGCATTATCTGGTTCTGAAGTTGAGCAAGTACTTCAAAAAGTCTTGGTTCAAGTCTTCCTGAATCTATTTCTTCCACTAACTTTGATATTGCATGCTGTGCTGTTCTTATCTGGAAAGCCATTGTTGAAATACTTAAAGCATCTATTTTTTGTTTGTGTCTAATATAGTTATCCTCCGGAAGAGAATCCATATCATTGTAAAACTTAGAAAGAGAATCTAATATTGCTCTTGCCTCTGCTTCTACTTCACTTTTTACTTCGTCTACTTTAATAAATCTAGGTGCTTTAATAGGTGGTATATCAGGCATAGTTAATCCTGAAAGCATTTCATCTGCTAACACAATTCCATCAAGCTTATCTTTAAGATTAAGTTCCTGCTCTTTCGAGAGGCTATTTTTTTTCGGTTTTCTTCTAGGCATAAATTATCTGTTTCTGGCAACTTTTGGAAGTTTAAGTACCGGTTTAGCGTTATCTATTATAATTGCAAGCTGTGCATCGTCTACAATGTTTTGATTTAAAATTGCAGACTGCTTTTCTTCTTCTACCATATATTTAAAAAATCTATAGTTTGTTGCCCATAAAGGACATGATCTTGTTTTATATGAGTAATTATTAGTTCCATAAAAAGGACTATCATAATTTGTTTCTTCTACTTCTGGAATATCAAATGTATAAGCCTGACCTGTTATCCCGTCTAGTGAATGTACCAGACTTAAATCTGATGTTTGAGATGCTGGATTATCAGGGTTATAAGTTAATGTCCAAACTTTTAAAGAATACTGTCTAAAGACATTGGAGAAGTTAAAAACAAATCCATACCAATCATCTTCAGTTGGGATAAATTGACCAATCGTGCTAGCTATTCCAGCTCCAAAAGGTGAAGATACCTCTAGATTATTTATCTTAATTCTAAAACTTCCTACTTGAAGATAATTATTAGTAACGGGACTTGTTATTGGATTTGAACCACTCCATATAAAATCTATATAAAGACCTTGACCATTATAGTATCCGTCAAACAATATTCTAGATTGTGCTTTTTGCATTTTCCATCCTATAGTATTAACAGGAGATGGAGCACCATTATCTTTTATTTTAAATTTATAAGAGTCAACTATTTCTATTATTTCAAATCCGCCAGATCTTGTACCATCAGCAAGAATTGAAACGTATCCATTTGGATTTGGTCTAATATGAAGATTGTGCTCAATTGGATACGTAGAATATGTTATTTCACCAGTCCCTATAGAATCTATAGTAATTGCAATTTTATTAGCAGGTTTAGGAACTAGTTTACTTCTGTCCATATAATTCCTTGTTCTAAACCAGCACATAAATGATCTTTCGTCACTTGATGTTAGAACCGGATTAGCTTTCCATCTTATAGCATCTCTCTCCTCGTCTGCCCATCCGCTGGCTGGTGATACAGGATCTACCGTATTTGGGTCATTAATAAATATGCTATTAAGATCATAATATTGATTAAAAACTATTGTCCAGTTATTATTTAGATCGTATCCTATAATTGGAAGATTTTTATTTATATAAGATCTAATAGGATCTTCCAATCTTCTTTGTGAAGTAACTGCATATTGTTGAGGTTTTGTTATCTCTGTTTCCTGATCCTTAACATCCTCCCCAAAAAGATCTTTTGTGTTTACTGTATAATCGTGCAATTCAGATTGTGCTGTAGTATCGTTCCAAGATGTATTTTTTTGTACCTCATATTTAACCAATTGTATTTTAAAATAAACGGGATAGTTATTGATATCTCTAAAAACATACATAGAATCAATTCTATAAATTCTATTTGTTAGAGGAAAGAAAATAATATCTCTTTTTCTTGGTTGAGAGCCTTTTCCAAATATACCTTCAAAATATTTTCTATCAATATGGATCTCAAAAGGCTGCTGGAAGTTTAACCCCCATGTTTCAAAATTTACTTGAGCATCAGGGAATGTGTTATTTGGTACCATTACCTTCACACATTTTTCATCAACAACGTCAAATAGAGTGTATTCCTTAAGAACTACGTCTTTACCTCTTCCCTGCGGTTGTACTGAATAATAAACTACCTCGTGTCCAAATACATTATTTACTACCTTACTAAGATCCTGGTATAAATTAATTGCTCTGTTTATATCGTAAGGCTTGAATGTAAAGTTACAATCTGAAAAAACTATGGGGTAATTAGTTAGCTCTTTTCCACATATTGGAGACGGCGGAGCAGACATTAAATCCCTGGGATCTACTGTTTTGTATGTAAGATCCAACTCAAAATCGTTTAGTATAATAGCTGGACTAAGAGGAGTTCCTGGAGGATAATAAGGACTTGCGTTTTCGTCTGAGACTGCGGTCATTCTTACTTCAATCCAAAATGGAACATCTGGTGAAATTGGTATCTGTTGTATAGAAGCATTTGTTAGCTCGGACCAAAGAGACCAGTTAGAACCGTTTATGCTCCATCGGTATTCTAAAAATAAAAATATGCTTGGAGGATTTTCTCCAGTAGTGTCTATAACCCATCCATTAAATGATTGAACATTCTTAAATGGCTGGTTCCACGAAATTATTCGATAGTTGCCGATTGATGTAAATTCTATTAATTCTGCCATTTTGGCTTTCCTTTTCTAATATATATCAGTAAAAAGATATTATGAGCTTAAAACCTAACATTAGCAAATTTAGTTTTGGAGAATTAACTTCAAACTCAAACGGAAAAACATCCGGTAGTGGTACAGCAGGTATTTATATTGTTTTTATTGGAGGTGTTTGTTTTTTACTTGGATGTATTGATAAAATGTTTTTAGACAAAAGCGTAGATATTATTACTCAATCTATTATTCTTATAGGAATAGGAGCAGGTCTTCTTGGATATAGAAAATCTAAAGATTCAAATATTGAAATTGCGCCAACTGAGGCAGTAGAAGAACCAATAGTAGAAGAACCAACTCCTACTGATACTATGCTAAATTCTTAAGGATTAGAAGGTCCACCTCCTGTAGCTCCGCTAGTTCCAGTAACACCTTTTTGTATGTCATAGATTCCTAGGCCCTGTATAATTGTGCTGTTATCTGGAGGGACTTTACCTAATTCTACATTTAATTTTATTCCTCCTTGCATTAAGTTTCCTCTAAATCTTTCTGTTGTAAGATCTAACTGTGGTAAATATGTTTCAAGATCCATTGAAAAAGAAAGAGTAACACCTTCGCCTCTTTGAGATCCGTATGACATTTGAAAATTGTTTGGTTGTTTATCTGGCGGGGAGTCAGGTAAGCTTACTTGCACAGGTATTCTGAATCCTTTGTAATTAAAATAGTAAACAAATCTTTTGTATAGTATTTCTATTACGCTTTGTTGTATTTTAAAAGCATCTAATGTCGTGTCTGCTTTTATTTTTGCAGTTATTTGTATTCCTAATGGAACAGGATTAACATATGATGAATATGTTTTCATTTCCGTTCCCGATTCTTTTTCTATTTCTTTTACATAAGAACCCCTTACAAATTTTGTAGTTGAAGATGATGTTTCTATTCTTATACTTCCCATTTCAAGAACCCCTCTAGGAACTACATCATAATTTCCTTCAGCAAATGCGGGTTTACCATCACAGTCCTCATAAGAAAGATAGAAGTCCTGAAGAAAAGGTTCATCCCCTACCATTGAATAAAAGAATGGAATATAAACTATTTTTTTCTGTTGATCAGATCCTATTTGAATGTATGTTATAGCTTCATTTAGCTTACTTAGTAATCCAAGTATAACTCCTCTAAAAAATACATCGTCTGTATTAAATTTTTCTAAAAAATCCATGTTAGTTGTTTATTAAAGGCGCACCACCAACTCTTTGATAGTATGCGTCATCATTTATAGATGCAGTTGAATCTTTTATTATAGGTTTACTTCCATATTGATATGGATCCTTTTGTAAATCTATAACTCTAATTTGCGATTGGAAATATATTGGAATATCTCTTAACCTAAATTTAAGTGGATTCTTATTTTGATTTATATAATCTGGATGGGTAAAATATCCAGTAGCATATTCAGTATCACTCAAATTATTGCATTTTATAAGAGTAACACCAGCAAAATATTTGGTTAATGCTTTTACTCCCTCTTTTGGCGTAACTGCAACTTTAAATCTGTAAACAAAATATTCCTTTTGCGGAATATCGTCTGCAAGACTGTCTGGTTTAACAACCAGAAAATAATTAAATTTTGGTGCTAGGTTTCTTATTGATGTAGTACCTGCTGGGAATCTTTCGGCCATGTTTTATATATCGCCGAAAGTATTAAGTAAGCTTTTCAAATAAAATATCTGAAAAATTATTTTTCTTTGATATTTCAACCTTATAATCAAATATCTCTGTAGGCATCGGAGCATGATTAATAACAAAGATGTTCATATGCAAATCATCCGATAATTTTCTTAGCGTATTGAGAATTGTGTGTACCCCATCAGGATCAACAGAACTAAAAATTTCATCAAGAAATAATATGTTAACGGAGGAGAATCTGATTTTCATTAGTTTAATGATTGCAACTAAAACAGCAAAATCGACTTTTTTCATTTCCCCTGTGGAAAGAGTCTGTGGAGAGATTTCTTCTCCGAGATGAAAGATCTGAGCATTAAATTCTTCATTAAACACCACTTTATATGGCAAATGCAGAGATAAAAGTGTGCTTAGTATCTCATTATTAAGGGAAGGTAGAATCGACTTAATAGCGAGCTGTTTAACACCCTTTTCGCTCAATACTTCATCTAATGTTTTTACCCAAGTTTGTCTTTCTTCCCAAACCCCTTTCTCTTGGTTAAATGTTGTTAGCTCCTCTGATGCTGTATTTAAAAGTTTTTTTATAGAATTAAGCTGGTCATTATTTTTTGCAGTTTTTAAATTCTTAAGTTTTTCCTGCAGTGTTTTAATTCCTAATTCTATTTTACCTCCCTTAGTAAATAAATCATTCTTAGTGGAAGAAAGCTTGTTCTGAACTTTTTTAGAATCTTCGTAATTTTCCTTTAGCCCTTTAGATTCTTCCATTAAAGATTCTCTTTGCTTAGAAAGATCGTCAAAAACGGACCTGTGAAAATCTGTAGTTAAATCGGTAGAACATGTTGGGCACTTGTCACTATTATAAAGATTCATTTTAGAATCTAGCTCTTTTATCTTGCTTATTAAATCACTAAGTACCTCATATGATTTGGTTACATTTTTTTGCGCATCGCTTTCTTGTGTTTTAAAAGTTTTAAGTCTTTCTGTATGCAAAGAAAGAAGATTCTTATAATTAGCTAATTGCTCATTAGTACTTTCTATTTCTTCTCCTGCATTTTCTACTAGTTTTTTCTGTAGATCCTCTAATTCTTTTTGTGAGTTTGATATGGATCTTCCGGTTGCAAATATTTCACCAGAAAGCCTATCAATTGAAGATTTAATATTTTTTGTCTCCTCTTTTAAAATGTCACGCATTTCGTTTAGAATATAGAACCCAAAAATCTTGTCTATGATTAATTTCTTGTCCGCTGTGCTCATTTTAATAAAACTCTTAAAATCATTAATTGAAAGAGAAATAGTGTTGTTAAACACATAATACGGTATTTTAAGGATGTCATCAGAAAGAAAATCCTGAACGTTTTTTTGTCCAGCTCTATCGTAAACGCTTCCATCAATAGATAATTGAAAAATAGAAGGATCTAATCCCCTTTCAACATCATATATTCTTCCGTCTTGTTCAAAAGTTATTTTCATCCATGCAGATCCATTTGATCTGTTTGGTATATCTTTAAGCTTCTTTCCTTCCAGTTTACCATAAAGCCCAAATGTTATAACATCGGAAATTGTTGATTTACCAACTCCATTTTCCCCTACAACTTGAATTAGTCCAGCTTTTTCTGGTAACTCTAAACTTTGTATCTTATTTCCATAGGATGCAACGTTTCTCCATTCAATCTTCTTGATCTTCATCTTCTTTAACTTGTGATGATACTTTATGTAATAATTTTTCTATTGCTTTATAAATCTTTGTACTTTTCTCTTCTTCGTAGTTACAATTATCAAGATAAAGTTTAGTAAGATCTAGTATTGAAAAGCTTTTACCCTCTAGATCGTGAAATCCTTCATCTACTATTGTTTGGTCTGGAGTAGTTATAGGGGTAAAAGAAATCTTTAATGGCGGATTAATATAATCGGTTAAAAGACCAAGTGGAGCTTTAACTGCTATTTCAGGATCAACCAAAATATCTATAAAGTTGTTCTTAAAAATAGGATTAAGTTCATCAGGTGTGGAATTTAAAACCTTTTCAAAAGTTAGCCTAACAAATTTAGGAGAATAGTGATTGTCATAATATTCCTCATATCCAGTCTCTAAATCCAACACAGTTATTCCTTTTGGGTTATCCGTATCTGACCTTGTAAGTTGATAAGGGGATCCTAACATTCTCATCTTGCCAAAGTTTTGAGAATAGTGGATATGGCCAGAATAAACCCTTTCAAATTTATCCATGTCGTCATAATTTAATCCCTCTTCAATTCTTACAAACTTGTTAAACATTAATCCTTTCAGATCAGTATGACAAAACATATAATCATGCTCCTCAACTTCTCTTAAAACATCTCTTTCTGCATCATGGTCTTTTCTCCATGGCATCAGAAATACTTTCTTAGGGCCAAATTGTATAGTCTCAGGTTCTTCAAATATTTTAATTCCTGGGATCCATTTTAATGATTTTAAAGAATTTACTTCATTAGTATTTTTACCATAGATGTCATGGTTTCCGCAAATAATATAAATGCCTTCTTTATAGATTTCGGAAAGAGACTCAAATATCTCTATTCCTAAATTTAAAACACGAAGATTTAAAGACTGTCTGCTGTCATAAACATCCCCCAGATGAACTAAGCAGTCACCTGGTCTGTATATTTTTTTACATAACGGAATAAACCAATTTTTAAAATAGTCCTCATGGATTTCTATCCAATCATTAGAATTATTTCTCACCCCGAGATGTGTGTCGGTTATAAAAATTATTCTTTTAACATTTGGAAGATTTATCATTAAAATATCTTTTTAATTCCTTTTTTACCTAGTATTCCGAATTTTTTGTCCATCTCTTGTACTATCTCTTCTTTGTATTTCATATGAATGGATTCATATGCTTTTTGATAGCTTATAGCAGCATAATCACAAATGCCAACAAACTTTTCAACCATAGTAAATTCAGTGTCTTCTAGGTTTTTAAGTATGTCTTGAAAAATGAGAGGAATTAAATCCTTTGGTATTTTTTTACTTGGGCTTATTATTGTCCATCTTGATGCCTGAAAAATTTCATCTATTTTTCCAGTTAACTTTACATTATGCAGATATTCTTCATCTTCATAAGTAACAACTGATTGTAAACTTCTATAATCCAAACCAGGATCAGGTTCAAATTCTTCTAGATCTTTGTCAGAAGAGGTACTTGCGGTATTCTCTACGTTCTCAAATTCATCAAATTCTTTATCATCCTCGATAAGTTTTTTTTGTTTGTTCATTAATCGTTAATTATTTGAGAGTTAGGGTCCTCCGATATTCTCATATAGCTATAATCCACAAGGAATTTTTTATATGAATTTTTGTATCCTTCATCCCTATTTGCCAGAAGTTTTAACTTGTATTCGTTATTTGTATACATCATTGGGTCTTGTATAATACCAAACATACCATCGACAGTAGCAACTAATCCTGATGACTCTGATGCAGAATTCATACTTAAATCTGTAGCATCAAATTCACTTTGCTTTGTCTGAGTAGCAGTCACAATTGCCCAATGATTTCTTTGTGCTGCTGCTCGAAGATCCTCTGCTATTTGCTTGATCTTCATATATGTATTTTCAGAATTTGGATTTCTCCAGTTCTTCATAATATTAATGTAGTCAATAACTACAATCTTAAATTTTATCCCTTTTGTTTGTTCAACCTTAGTAAGCCAATTCTCTACGTCAATTGCAGAAGCTTGTGATGTTGGAAATTCTTTTACTATTAATTGACCGGGGGTTGCTAAGTTATCAAAGCCAATATTTTTTATTTTCTTTTTGATTAAATCAGCATTTTCAGCATTTTCTTTATACTCTGATATTTTAATACCTAATAGATTAGATCCTAATCTTTTCATATATTTTCTGTCTCCAAGCTCTAATGTAATAATAGCTACATTATTAGAAGCTCTAATTGCTTGAGTTGCAATATTACCAAGCCATAATGTTTTACCTACTTTAGGTTGTCCTAAGAAAACATATAGACATTTAGCAGAAAATCCCCCTCCTAAACAGAAATCGATATAATCATAACCACTTGAAAATGTTTGGGTGCTTAATTGTCGATGAGCATCTGGATCATTAAAGTCTAATCCAGAGTCAAAAGAAAAATCAATTTTGTTACGATCAACAACAATAGATTTATATGTGTTGATTACATCTTTAATATTATCGGGAGAAACGTCTGTGCTTTTAATATAATTAATTGAATCTACCGCACTCTTTTCAAGAGTTTTCCATTCAATCCAAGATTCTGTGTTTTGTTGCAACCAATCTTGGTCATAATCAGCTAATGATATAGACCACATTGATTCCAAAAGTGAATCTGTTAGCTTTTCTTCTAACTTGAGAAGTTTAGCTGATTCCCTTACCTGGTTCTTACTAGGTACCTGTTGATATTTTTTCCAAAATGATTTAACTACTTTAAAAGCCTCTTGATAATCGTGGTTCTTAAAGAAACTAGACTCTGTAGTTTCAATGTAACTTGGATTGTCAATTACCGCTTTAAACCAAATATTTTCTAAGTGTTGATTTTGCATATTAATAATGTGGATTGTCCTTTATTTTGTACCAATTTTTATTTCCTACTGTTCTCTCTGTTTTTTCAAAAACTTCAGTCTCTATTAATTCTTTTACTACATCCCCATATTTTAATTCTTCCCAACCCGGAGGAAGGAAAGAATTAAAAGTTTGGTCGGAAAATTCTCCATCAGGCCTGCCATCTTTAATAAGATATGAATTAAGCTCGTAGATAACATCTTCCTTTGTTGGATATTCTGGAAGATCTTTCCAAATACCCAAAAGATATTTCATTTTAAGCTTATTCTTCTCCATTAGCTTCTAGTTCTCCATTTTCTCCATCTTCTTCAGATTCCGGGTTAGCCAATATTGCTAATTCATTTTCATCAAAAAGATCAGGTAATAAGAAATGCGGTTTAATTACCTTTTCGTCAATCATATGTAGAACCTCGTCTGTGAATATTTCTCCAGAAAATAATTGAGATGATGTAACGGTCTTACCTAAATGCTTAATCGCCCATCTTGTAGAAGAAGCATTAGGGGTAAATTCCATTTCTCCTGTTTTCTTATCAACCTCTAATTTACCTCTTTCGATTCCGCAAGTTTCCCAAGAAGTAAAATCTTGTAATCCCACATAAGGATTCATACCATTCATAAATGAGATATGGAATTTAACCGGATAAGGTCTGGTAAATCTTGCTTTCTTAGGTGTTGATGTTACAATAATTCCGGTTTTTGTGTCGTTCTCTTTTAATTGTGCTTTAGAAAGCATAATAACATTGCTCATTGAAAAAATAGGACCATCACCACCAGATGCTTCTTTTGTTGGCATAAATCCACCTATTCCACCTGTTGTAGTGTGATTAGTACAAATCAATGGAATTCTAACACCTGTTAGGTCTAATGTTATAACACGAAAAAGAGATCGCATTTCTTTAGATCTTAATCCCATATCCATTGCGCTTTTACCTTTGATTGCATCACCTGTTTCTTTGTCTGTGCTAAGCATACCAAGAGAATCTAAAATGATCATAATCCTAGGCTCTGAACCTTCCTTTCTTGCATTCTTAACTTTTTCTAAAATATTTGTTGTAAATATTTTAAAGTCATTAATGGTTTTAATAGGCTGGTATCGAACTCTAGTTGGATCAACTCCAAATTTTTTAGCTGAGTTTTTATCTATAGCACCTTCTGTGTCACAATAAATAACATCATAATCTTGCTTCTGAGCTTCTCTTGTAATATTCATTGCAAGAAAGGTCTTACCTGTAGAAGGATCACCTGCAATTCCTATTGATCTATTGTTTGCTATGCCTCCAAATAGACTTCCGGAAAGCTGAGCATTCAAAAGGTAATTACCAGTTGAGATCCATTCTGTAGTTTTTGAAAACTCGTTGGTTTCTAAAATTGATCCCATTTCAAATCCTTCGATTTTTGAAAGGGCTTTGTCTAGTTCTGTAAATGAAAATTCTTTTTTTGCCATATTGTTTTTTCTTATTTAGTTATTTTACACACTGATTTAGCAATAATTTCGGAGTCTTTTAATTCTTCGTTTTCAAACCTTCCATCTAGCTCTCGCAAAATGAAAAGATCCTTTCCTAATCTGCTTGATATTCTTTCTAAGGAATCTCTGTCTTTTGTTACATCAATATCCCCATACCATACCTTTCCTTCACCTAAAACAAAAATGTTTGCATTAAAATAAACCTCATTGTCTGGATGTAAATCCCTGTAGGATGATTTAGAATAAGAAAGCATACGTCCATTTATTAATTCTTCTTCTCTAAAATATTCTGTCATGTTTCTTTTTTATTATTATACTTTAATTTTTGATTTTGGTCCGCAAAAAAAGAGCCCTAAGGCTCTTTTTATTTTTATTTTAGTTTGATTATAGACCAGGAAAGCTAAAATGCTTTCTTTTTATTTTTTGAAGCTTCTCGCATGCTTCATAGTTTTCCATTTCTATGTTCCATTCAAGCATTTTTTCAATTTGGTGAAAAGTAGAAATTGGATTTTCTTTAAGAGACTCCTTTAATAAATATTCTGAAGAAAGCCAAAGCTTGGTTTTTTTATCTAGATCTATAGGATCATAATCTGGCTTTCTTACATACAAAAAAAATCTGCCATCAGCAGATTTTTTAATATAGCGTTTACCTTTTTCCATACATTATTTATATATGAAAAATGGAAATAAGTTTCTTATTCCACTCCAGAAAGAAGTCGAGAAATTTTTAAAAGCTTAGAGCATTTTTCGTATTCCTCGATTGACTCAAAATGATTGATCAATCTTTCTAATAGATCAGTATTTTTGTATTTGTACAATGGGTTTTCTTTGTCAAAAATTTCTTGCCCCATTTCTACAATGTGCTCGTAAAGTTTTCTAGACTGTTCATCATAAAGTTCGTCTATGTTTTTTTCTAGTTGTTCGAAGCTTGTGTTTGACATAACCTTTTGTTTTTAAATTTACATTACAAATGTAGAATAATCTATTTAATAAAAAAAATGTTTTTTAATTTTTTATGATCTTTTATAATTGGTACATATTTCCTCTCCTGGAAGAATGTTTCTAGTTGCAAAAAATATAAATTTGTTATTAGTTACATCAGTTTCCCAGTCTGCATTAAATGCCTCATCAGAATGATTAAATATACTTCCAAATCCTAGGCATATTGAAAATTGATTAGAATTTCCTTTTGGCCAAGAAAAGAAGTGCTCATGTAATATAGGAGTGTATTTAGATGCAGGAACTATAATGTGGTGACATTCTTCTATTATCTCGTCTTTTTTTATTAGCTCGGAAGCAAAAACTCCCCTTCCGTGAATAGGAGAATCGTCTACGTATATTTTTCTTGATCTGTATAGCATATAATTAATAGTAAAGTACAAAAGAAAAATTTCTATATGGAAAGGGAATATATAAAAGAAAAAAACAAATGAACAATCTTTTACCTATAGAGGATTTTCTATTGGAGCAAAAAATGATATTTACTCCACAGCAAATTAAGGAATCCCTAGAATACTTAAATTCAGAGGACCCTGAGCTTTTGGAACATTGGTATAATACAATTTTAGATTTTGCAGCTTTAATTCCTGGTGTTGGATCAGTAGCTGAAGGTATTAACTTAGTATCTTATGCTAAACAAGGTGAATATTTATTAGCTGGACTTTGTGCTATTGGGTTAATTCCTATCTTTGGCCAATATATTGGAGCTGGAGGATCAATACTAGTTAAGATGCTAGGTAAAGGTGCAAATCTAGGAAAGGGAATACTTAAACCGTTAATTGAATTAGTAGCTAAATTTTTTCCAAAAATCTCAGCTTTCTTTAAAAGCTCAAAATTTCTTAGCAAATTTTCAGGAATTGCTCCTTATACAGGAAAAATGCTAGGATCTTTAAAAGGATTTGTTACATCAGGAGGTGAAAAACTTGCAGTACTAGCTAAAGATACATCTAAGATACGATCATTAAAGAAAGAGGCAAGAAATATTAAATCTGGGGTTAAATTTACAGAATGGATATTTGGAGCTAAAGATAAACCAGTTCCTAATAATATGGGAGCACCTGGACAATTTGGGGCATATCAAATACCAGTACCTAAAGATGCTTATATGGCATATCAAGGAGTTCCTTTACAAAACATTAGGCCTTATACTGATATGGAAATATCTCAAGCTGAAATGGCTAATGACTGGAGCGAATACCTATAAAAACTACAAACCCAGGATTTCTCCTGGGTTTTTTGTGTAGCAATATTTAGAATTTTTCTCCACATGATGGGCAGAATTTCCAAGTATCCTTTTTAATTCTGTTTCCACACCCAGTGCAATAGTTTCTAAGCTTTTCAACCTCTACTGGTTTTTGTGATTCTGGTGTTAATCTATATGAAATAGAATTAGCAGCAAACGAACTATAACTTCCACTAGTCTGAGTTAAATTCTGGCTACTACTTTCACCCCTTTCAACCTTACCTGTTTCAATACTAGCATTTAAACCTTTGGTGTTAGAATCAGACGTAATTGACGAGAAGCAACTTGTATTGCTAACCGTTGTTCCCCCATAGGATAAATTTCCAATGTTTCCTGTAATCCCGCTAGGACCATTAATTCCACTTATTCCATTATTAGTAAAAGAACCTCCTAGAGTATTTGTGTAATAACTTCCTGGATAGTTAGTCGTGAAAGTATTATAACAAGTAAAATACCCTGCTGTTGTTTCTTCTGGATGGAAACTAATCTCTACCAAACCATTATTAACTACAGCATTAAGTGCTTCATTGCTTTTTTCGATTTCGTATGTTTCAAAAACAAATTTGTTATTTGAATCAATGAATCTTTCGAGATAAACCCTTTGACCTGGTTTAAGAACAATACCAGAATTGGAAATTGATTTTCCATTGATACTGATTTTAGCAAGATAGTTGATTGTGTTTGGATTGAATAGCTCAATCTCAAATCTTTGTTTATCCTTTAGATAAACTGCATTTCCGTAAATTTTGGCTCTATTACGGTTTGAAGTGATGTGCGCGGTGCATGAGCCATACCCGCAGCTGCTTGACGTTGTTACGTACATAAAAGTTTGTTTTTTATTGTCCCTTCCTTTGCGTCCATTTCTGAAAGCTCTACGGTTTGTTGACCGGGAAGTTACTAGAAACCTCTAGTTTTGTTATTATATAATCTTAACCTTTAAAAGTTTCCAAATCTTCATTTGGAATATAGTCTTTTACTAAAGCAGAATGAATTAGTTGCGGTATTCTTTTATAATCCTTGTACCAAAAATTACAAACATAAACTTGATTCCCATTAGGATCATTTATTATCTCAACTATGTCGTAAGTTGCTTCATCAAAAGGACCAATTGGACTTGTAATTACTTTACCTATTACAGGCATTTTAGTAACATCTCCCCCTGAATATGAAATACCGCTTTCGTTAATAAAATCAGGATATTCTGATATATGCTTAAGCACCTTTCTTTTTATTATTTTTAGAAGGCTTAGTATCCTTTGTTACAGCTATTTCCTTTTTCTTAGAATGCGGTTTTTTCTTAGCTGCTTTTGGAGCTTCTGCTTTTGGAGATTCAATTGCTGGTTCTTCTAGAACTTCGTTTTCCTGTGATAGTTCAATTACCCAATCAGATATAGGTGCTTCTTCATTAATTGGCTCAGGAGAGCATTTTTTACAAGAACCTTTACATCCACATGATAATTTTGTAGTTTCTTCTTCTTTTTTTACAAAAAGATTTTTAAAAAAATTGATTACTGATTTCATTCGCTTTTTATTTATTTATCCTATTTGTTTACTTTTTTCTGTGTTCTCTGAATCCTGAGAGTTAATTTGTTGGCTTAAAACTGGGTTTTCTAAGCTTAATAAGAGATCCTTATAGAATTCTAATGGTTTTTTATTTCCATATGTATTAGGTTCAGCTATAGCCCCAGAAAAGTTACCTAGCAAGTAATTATTTGTTGAATCGTATGCTTTTTCCGAATTTAAAATTTGGTCTGCATATTCATAGTAGTCTTTTTTAGTTTTTGAATTTTCTGATGCAAAACTTTTAAATAGATCAGGATTTCTTTCAATAACAAAAGTAGGAAAATCCCAATCCCAATCTTTTTTTATTACTCCTGGATAAAAAGTTAATGCTGCAAAATCACCTGCAGCTATAGGCTTTTTTATTTTCATATGATCTATCCATGATTTATAAAAAGCTCTAACCAAATCTAGCTGCTCAGTATTTGTCATTTGTAAAACATCGTTTGGTGTATAATTTTTACCAGTTTCTGTGTTTACAAAAGATCTTATTACGCTAGGAAGAAATGAAAGTAATCCTACTGCTTTTGTTATTCTGTCTACTTTTTTAGGATCAAATTCACTTTCGTTAAAGATGACGTGCATTAGCCAAATAGGTTTAACTCCTATATCTTTGGCTACTCTTATTATTTTCTTTAAAAATGCCTGTCTGTTATCCTCAATTAAATTATTATAAGGCAACGAAGTAACAGTCTCATTTTCATAAGACGCAGAATCTAATTTCTCAACAGAAATGGATTCGTTCATTTTAAAGAAGCTTGTATAATTTTTTAAATGGATCATTGTCCATTATATATCTTTTATTGATTTTTTAGCAATAATGGTTTTTCACTGGCCCATGCATGTAATGAGGTAATGTGCATAGTTAGCATACCAGGTTTAACATTTTGCCATGTATCAGGATCTATTTCTTTAAGTCTTTCAATTAACCAAAATAGTTTTTTAGCACAAAGATAAATGTCATCTCTAAAGTGTCTAAAGAAATCACAGGATCTAATATAATATACAACATGTACCCAATCACCTCTTCTTATAAAATGGTAACCAATTGTGCAAGGTACTCTTTCTCCGTGAACTGATCCGGTATCTTCTGGAAACCATATTGGAAGAAATGCTTGTCTGGTAAAAGGCTCTCTAGACATTAATCCAACAACATCATTAAAATCTCCATAATCATATCTGATTCCTTTGATTTTTTTTGCTGGCTTATTTGACTTTATTACATTTTCCAATTCTCCGTATTTGGGCCAGATTCTTTCCGGATATGTATGCGAGAATTTTTCATTCCCTCCAAACTCAGCATTATTCTTTTGAGCATAAGGCCATCTTTCGTGAGATGGAGGTGGGTTAAGGGGAATACCGCTAACTCTTTCGTTAAAATGCTCGTCTGCCCAATCTACATTTGGTCTTATTTGATCTTTTAACCCCTCTATATCAGTATTAATCTGGCAGGTGAATGAATGGTTAAGGATTTCGATCATAGAGTATTTAGGATCGTGTTTAATTTCTTTTCCTTGCCATCTCTCTGTATGGACTATATAGGAAAGATCGTACATTTGTTGAGATGTCCATTTTATAACGTCCCTAAAATTACCAAATTTTTTCATCGATGAGGTTTATCCTTATTATACTAGTTTTTTCTATCGTGTTTCTTATTTATGGAATCTATCGAAAGAATTTTTCGAAATTTTATTGAACCGCACTTTGCCAATAAATTCTCCAAGCGATAAACAGTCGGTATAACTCATTGCTGATTTTAAATAGTCTTTAAAATTGTTAGTCCATCCTTCTAATGTATATTCTACCGGTTGCATTTTACTAATACCCTCAGATGTTTTAAGATCTGCTCTTCCCAAACTTACTTGAACGTCTTTTGTAGACATACCTCTAAATTTTTTAAAAAACTTTCTTCCTAATAAAAATTGTTCTTTAGTTGATGCTAAAAATTGATCTACCTTATCTCCCGGTTCGGTCCAAGAATCGTATTTTTTATTACCCTCATAGGTTTCTCCTACACTTTCTAAAGCCTTATTAAAAATACTTCCAAGCATAACATAGTCTGCACCTAGTGCAAGAGCTTTAATTACGTCTGCATATTTTTTAAATCCTCCATCAGCAACAATTTTTGTAGGTAAATTTCTTTCTTGCTGGATCTTTACAGTTTCGTGTATTAAAGAAGCCATAGGATATCCTACTCCTGTTTGTACAGTAGTTAAACAACCTGCACCATTTCCAATACCCATTCTAATATAATCCGCACCTGATTGTGCAAGGGATAAGAAAGTTAAAGGACTAGCACAGTTTCCAACCATAAGAACCAATTGTCTTCCATAAATTTCTTTTGACCTTTCAACTAGCTCTTTTACTATTCTCATATGCCCATTTGCAATGTCAATAAGAGCATAAGCTTTTTCTGCAGGTTGAAGTTCTATTTTTTGTGTTATAAATATTTTTTCAAAATCATCCAATCCATAAGAATACCATACCTTATAATCTGTTGAATAGTAATTGGGAGAGTATTCAATTTTTCTTGGAATGATTGAATATATTTTTTGATCGTTAAAAATTTGTGAATTTGCTTCACTAATTACTGTATCCATTGGAGCAGTAAAAAGAGGTAGCATTTGTTTTTCGTCCAAAACATCAACACTTTTTCTTGATCTAATACTTGTGTGTAGTTCTGGTTCTATTAGGATGTCGTCAAAATCAAATAGCATTTTCGTCTTTATATGTTTTATCTATTTTGTGATGAAAGATTTCCATATTCCCGATATATAAAGAATAAAAAATAATAATGGGAAGAATTATAACTAGCTTTTTAGATTTTGTAAACGAATCTAGAGTATTTGAGCAAGAAAAACCATCATCAGATATAAACAGTGAAATAAACTGGGACTTTAATTTTGACTCCGGAAAATTTTTAAAATCTGATATCAGCCAAGAATTATTAACAAAAATAGAGGGGGATTTTAAAAAAACAATTCTACCAATAATGAAAAGAGCTGACTATATTGGTCAGGTCATAACCATTAATCTAATTGCTTCTACAAGTAAAGTTACTTTAGGACCTAATGCAAAAGAAGGACTTAGTAATGCAGGGTATAAGGATCTAACAAATAGAGGTTTAGCAACTGCAAGATTAGATACCTTAGAATCAATTATAAATGATCTCCTATTTAAGTTCTTGGCTTTGAAAGACGAGAAAAAGGAAGAATTTTTAAAGAATATAAAGAATAAGGTTAAGATTAAAAAGACTCCAAAACCTAATATAGGATTAGAATATAAACCAGGATCTGATAATCCTAAAGACGAGAAATATAAGGAATTCCAAAAAATATCTTCTTCTATAGAGGTTACAGCAGAAATAATAGATGTAGATAGAAGAGTTAGTTGTGGAAAAAAAACAAATGGAAAAGGAAATAAAGGTAACGCAGAAAATAATTTTGTTGGATACGAAAAGAATGTTTTCATTATGGCAAAAGCCGGTGATACAATGACAATAAAATTTGAACCATATACCGTTCCCGATTGTTTTATTTACAAATATATGGGCGAAAATAAACTATCAGTATTTAGTGGCAACTTTGGAGGTGTTTTAGCTGAGCCTTTTGTACAAAGCAAATACGATGATTATTTAGCAAGAGCTGAAAAGGGTGAGATTATTAAAGTAGAAAAAAGAAATATTAATGGCACCAACTATATCGTCTGGGATTACAAAAAAGTAATCAACGAGGTATACAACAATGATAATGCTTTAGTTAATGGAATTAATAAAAAGATAAAAGAACTTGGTATAAAAGGTGACATTAAAACAATACAGCCTAAATTTTTTGACAGTAATGGTAAAATCGAGATCTATTCAAATAAGCAGATTAAAGATATGCCATCAGGTGGTGATAATGCAATGGTAGCAAATACTAAAGATTATATCACCAAAAAAATACTACCAACTCCTAATGTGTGCGATCCTATTGAATTACAGCTAAAAGTTGTAAAAACATTTGTGAAAGATTCATTGGACTTGATAGTATTTTCTCCTTGTGCAGGTACATCATTTTCCTTAGATGCAACTTGTGAAGCACCTGCTCCTGCTAAGGGGTAAGAACTCCAAAATCGATATTTACTACGTATTCATCATATCCTGGGATAGTGCTTACTTTTTTAATTACTGAAATCCCTACTATATTTGGGGATTTTGGATTATCACTTTCTAACATGATTGCTTTGTGCTTTGGAGATCCGTCAAAAGATTTAATAATACTTTTAGCAATTTCTATATTAGATAATTCAGATTTAACTGCCATAGAAGGTATACTAATTTCTCCCCATATATTTTTATCAGGAGCCATTGCAGACCTTTGATCAAAATTCTTTTCTACAAATTCCTTAATATCAAATTGTTCGTCGTGTGGTAGTTTATCTAAATGAACCAAATGATTTACTTTTGAGCATTCTAAAATATAGTTTGCATGATATTGTGCAATTTTTGAAATTGCCGTATCAAGCTTAGCAGGATTTAATCCATGTTGCTTACGGTAAATGTTAAGCTGATTTGAAACCTCTTTTTCTAATGGTGACTGTGAATAAGAAATCCCAGTAATAAGAAAAAATAAAGCTACTAATGTTATGATCTTTTTCATGATTCCTTGATTTTATAATTCAAAAGTATAGAAACTTCTACTAGGAAAAAAATGTTTTCAAAGAAATTTCTATACTTTTTTATTAATCAAGGTAAACCGTCCATTGATCGTGAACCTTAGCAAAGTTTTTCATAAAGTATGTATATCCAGGTTTAAATGGACGATGTCTAAGTTTCATACCAGCTTCTTCTGGTGTTCTATCGCCTTTCTTACCGTTACATTTTGTACAGCAAGTTCCAAGGTTCTCCCATGAGTTATCCCCTCCTCTAGATCTTGGGTATACGTGATCTATTGTTAAATCCTTCTTAGAAGGACAATATAAGCACTCAAACCCATCTCTCCTGAAGATATTATCTCTTGAAGGTTTAAGCTTCTTAAAAGGCAAAACTACGTACTTTAAAAGACGTATAACAGAAGGTCTTTTGTAAGTTTTTTGATCTGTTACAATTGGATTTTCTTCCACGTGTTCTAAAACTTCGGCTTTACCTTTAAATACAAGCTTAAAACCCCGAACCATGTCGGTCACACTAACTGGAGTGTAGTCGTTATTTAATACTAGGACTTGCATAACATTTATAGTTTTCTATTTCATACTGGTTTCTCTATTTATCTATTTCAGTTGTCCCGCCAGGGCTCGAACCTGGAGTCTTCTGAACCAAAATCAGACGTGTTGCCAATTACACCACAGGACAATTTAGAGCCTTTGACAGGAATCGAACCTGCAACCCCTTGATTACAAATCAAGTGCTCTACCAATTGAGCTACAAAGGCATAATGGGGTGTCGGACGGGATTTGAACCCGTGGCCTTCTGAACCACAATCAGACGCTCTAACCAACTGAGCTACCGACACAGTAGCGAGTGGCAGGTTCGAACTGCCGACCTTCGGGTTATGACTCCGACGCTCTACCAACTGAGCTAACTCGCCATAGGGGCTGAGCGATAGACAGGGTTCGAACCTGCGACCCCCGACTTGGAAGGACGGTGCTCTACCAACTGAGCTACTATCGCATTTGAGGGACACGCTTAACCCTCTTGTCTTGTGTACATCAAGATTCACTATTTCTAGCAGCGTTTTTGTGGAGCTACCGGGAATCAAACCCGGGTCCTCTGAGTGCAAGTCAGAAATTTTAGTCAATTAAACTACGGCCCCAAATGGTCGGAGTGGAGGGATTCGAACCCCCAGTGCCGTAAGGCGGCTGATTTACAGTCAGCTGAGCAACCAATTGCTCAACACTCCGAAGTGCGGGGATACTAGGATTCGAACCTAGGACCTAACGATTAACAGTCGTTTGCTCTACCGCTGAGCTATATCCCCGAATAAGATTAGAGAATATTAGAGGGAGTTTGTTTTTGTACAAATTAAGAGTTTGTGAAGTAACTCCCTGCACCGCTTCTAATCTTGGTAGTCTGTGAGGGATTCGAACCCTCGACCCTCTGCTTGTAAAACAGATGCTCTGAACCAGCTGAGCTAACAGACTATTTTTGGCTGACCTATAGAATCTTTCCTATTTTCTTCGGTATAGGTACCATCATGGGCTCCGTTAATTGATTCATCTTTATAACCCCATACGGAACAAGCAGGGTAACCAAGTTGGCAGTGAGGGAATCGAACCCACGACCTCTGACGTATCAGATCAGCGCTCTAAACCAACTGAGCTAACTGCCAATATAAGTGGCGGAAGGTGAGGGGCTCGAACCCTCGCGTCCTAATGGACCTATCAGTTTAGCAAACTGACCTCTTCACCAACTTGAGTAACCTTCCTTTATTTTCTTTTAATTAATCTTTTAATTCTTTTAATTATAGAATTTTTTTTAATAACTGATGGTGCTCTAAGTATACTCTTAGATGATTCCATTTCTCCTCTACTTACTATTTTCATTTTTTCTTTTTTTGAGGTCCCTACTGGATTCGAACCAGTGTAGAAGGTTTTGCAGACCTCCGCCTAACCACTCGGCTAAGGGACCATTGTTTATTTTTAGAGACTCCACCTGGATTCGAACCAGGATCAGATCATCCGTAGTGATCCATTCTAATCCATTGAACTACAGAGCCAAATATGGTGGGGAAGGGAGGATTCGAACCGTCCTATTTGATCATTTACAGTGATTTGCGATGTATCTCTATTCATTGCTATCATTGCTGAAGAATACCGAAAGAGCTTTTTCCATTTAGCTTCTTCCCCATTTAGCACGCCAGGTAGGAATCGAACCTACAACCTTTGGTTTTGGAGACCAACACTCTACCAATTGAGCTACTGACGTGTGTAGTGATCCCGCCGGGGCTCGAACCCGGGACTCCCTCATTAAAAGTGAGGTGCTCTAGCCAACTGAGCTACGAGATCATTATACTAAACTTGTTTTTGTTATAGTAAACCTATATAGTTTATTATGACAATTTCTTGTTTATCATCGTGGGGTGGGTGGGTATCGAACCCACTCCTTCGGATTTTCAGTCCGGCGCAATCACCTGATCTGCCACCACCCCAAGTTTCCAGTATGTCAAAGAACATAAAAAAAGGCTCCGATTTTTGATCGAAGCCTTTTTTACATAATATTTTTTATGAATATCCGTAGTTAACTTCGATCAGGCTCTTTCACGGCCCAAAACGCCATCCCTTGATAGCCCTTATTTTGGCTAATCGTGCGATTGATGTTATGTGTACTACAGTTTTTCATTTTTGTCTTTCTAAAACGTCTTTTCAGTTCGTTATGTTTGTTATATATCTTTCTTCTTTAAAAGTTTCACAAATATAGATCTTTTTTCTTTATAAAAAAACTTTTTTGCGATTTATTTTAAAAAATTTATGATCCTTTCTTTTATTCCGTTTTGTTTTATACCTTCTGTTATTTTAGGGGTATGTACAAAATTAGTTAATCCCCAGCCGGTACCACTTCTATCGGTAGATATGGTTTTAAAGCTCATATCAAGATCATCGATTGATACCCAATGTGTAACCTCGGGATGACCATTTAACCATTCTTGGATTTCTAAAGTTCTTGATGCTTCTAAATCCCATTCTGGATGCCATTCTTGTTTTTCTGGTAACTTGTAAGATCCGGGTGTAAAATCTATTGGCTTTCTGATAATTCCTTGTTGCTCATAGTATTCACCCATTTCCTCTACTGTTGCCCATTTCTTCCAATCTGAAGAAACCACTATTTCAGCTCCTGTTTCTTCTAAGATAGCATTTAAAACATTTATTGCTTTCTTATCAAAATTATCAAATCTACAATCAACAGGGAAATTCATAGGAGTCCAAGAAAGTTTTCTATTCTCAACTTTCATTTGCTTCTTGTGTCTCCCCCCAAATTGTTGAGAGAGACAAATTACCCCATCGTGATCTAAGAATATAACTTTCATTTAATTAATAATTTCTATAGAATTAATTTTATCACCTTGTTGTATAGCATCAATTACTTCTAATCCTTCTACTACTTTACCAAAGCAAGTGTGGTTTCTATCTAAGTGCTGTGTGTTTTGTCTGCTGTGACAAATAAAAAATTGTGATCCTCCAGTATTTCTACCAGCATGAGCCATTGAAAGTACTCCACGATCGTGATATTGGTTATTACCGTTTAATTCGCAAGGAATAGTGTAACCTGGTCCGCCAACTCCAGTACCTTGTGGGCATCCACCTTGTATTACAAAATCAGGAATTACTCTATGGAAATTTAATCCATTATAGAATCCTTGATTTGAAAGATTAACAAAGTTTTCTACTGTTTTTGGAGCATCTTCAGCAAAGAATTCCACGGTCATGTCACCTTTTGATGTTTTAATTATAGCTTTCATATTTTAAGTTTTTTTGTACCCAAGGCCGGATTCGAACCGGCACGTCCTTCGACACTAGTTCCTAAGACTAGCGTGGCTACCATTACACCACTTGGGCAAAGTAAAAGATGAAGAAAACAGGAAAGGTGTATTTGTATTGCATAAAGCAGGAGTTGAACCTGCGACCTTTTATTCCCAAAATAAACGCTCAACCAACTGAGCTATTCACGCGAAGTAACCTTATCCATTGCTATCATCTTTTGTGGATCTTGAGGAATCGAACCTCGTACTCTTTACAATGTTTAGTAATTGTTACTAACCCTTGGAGAGGGGTGTGATGCCATTTCACCAGAGACCCAAAAATAGAACGAGAATATCGAATAGAGTGTTAATCATTGTATAATCGTTTATGAGACGATCGACTTATCCACTTGTCTAATCTGCCCGGAGGCAAATATAGGATTCGAACCTATGTATGCGAAGTAACTCTAATCTTGCTACGTTCCAATAATTTAAAGCAAAGAAAATTTCCAATCGTAATAAGCGCTCTACCAGCTGAGCTAATCCAAACTCTAAGAGCTGGATATAGGATTCGAACCCATGACCTCTCGGTTAACAGCCGAAGTAACGATTTAGATTGCTATTGCTTCAATAAGTTTATCAGGAGAAAATTGCAAAGGTGTAACGCTTTCGCGCCTCTGTGGGAGTTGAACCCACTACCCATTTTGTTTAAGAAAATTGCTCTACCAAGTGAGCTAAGAAGTAACCTTTACGTTGCTACCCGATAATATTTTAATAATTCAAAGAACTTCTATATTTTAAAAAGAGGGAGGTTTAAGTCCCTCTTTTTATTTGTATCGTTATATAACGATTTGTTTCACTTTTTCAAGATGGTAGTTCGGATTGAACTCGCTTTTAGCAATATCATCGAACATACTGTATCCGTATCCGTAGTAGTATCTAACTTTATCTCCTGCGAGTTGTGTAGTACCGTAAGCTGCTAAGTCTACAGAGTAAACGTATGGACTTCCAGTTGCTTTTACATAACTCATGTAAGAGTTATAGCTAGATCCTTTGTTACATTCGTTATCAGAAAGGATGAAAACACGGTCATATTTACGTCCTGATTTTTGAGCTACACTCCAAGCAGCAGCTAATGAAGTTCCACCCATATCTCTTTTCATGTTCTTAGCGATACTGAAAACGTCTGAGTTAGCGTTCCAATTCACGTATTCTGCTGAAGAGCCGAATCTGATAACATCAGCATTTGTACCTTTTGCGATAGTTGCCGCTATTAAAGCTGCTTTATCCATACAATTGCTTTTGTAACGTTTTCCCCCTCTTGATCCATCTGACATTGGTGAGCTCATAGATCCCGAGAAGTCAACCATTACTAGTGTTTTTCCTGGAAGCATCTCAGCAAGGTTTGGAATTGCTGCCTCAAATCCTTTTAGCAAAGCTTGAGCTATTTTACGAGAATCAGAGTTACTGAATTCTGAAATAGTTACCTCGTGTGCTAAATCCATTTGGTATGGCATAATCTTACCCTTTCTGATTGACTCAGGATCAGAAAGCAATGTACAAAGTGAATCTACTGTTGTAGTCTTTGCATCTGTTTTAAGGATGTTACGGATATTACGTAAAGCAGCCATTATACCTAGTTTTCCTTCTGTTAATAAAGCATCCCAGTTTTCAGCCTTAGCTTCTTTTAGGATTTTTTCTGCCTCACTCTTATCAATTTTACCTTCTTTAACAGCTTTTGCAACTTCTTGACCTGCGTCAGATTGTGCAACTTCCCAAGTATCAGCTGAAACAGATAAGCCTTTCATTATTGCATCAATAGCTGAAATTCTTTCTCCGTTTACTTCAACAATAGCTTTTGCATTCTTTGGACTTGGATGAACAAGGTTGATAACGTCAATCAATGAGCTCTTGTACTTTAGTAAAGAGTAAGCATCCATGCTCTCAAGAGCAGAACGGAATCCTTTTTTCATTGAGTTAGTTACTGAGGTCTTATTCATTGCAGAGAAACATGCAAGAATTTCTGACATGTCATCTGGACGGAATAGCGTACCCCCTGACTTTGTTTTTTTGTTCCATAGACCGTAGAATCTTTTTGCCCAATCTTGTCCAGCACAGTGTGGTGCTAAATAAGAAGCTGCAAGATGGTTAATTGAACGCATACCTTCACCTACGCAACGAGAGTATACAATACACTGTGCAGTTAAGTATGTGTCTTCCTTAGCACATCCATCAACTAGTGACTTTAATTCCTTCATCGTTTCGTTTTCAGAACGATAGAACTGATTCTCTAGCTTTAGAGTGTTTAACATTGTCAAGAGTCTTAACCACTTATCAAGTGAATAAGCTGCATGACCTTGACGATTTGTGGTGTCTGGCTTTGGTATTGCTACCGCCTCAGCCAACTCAGATTTTGGCTGCATATTAGCTAGCGAACCTCTGAGATTTTGGTTTCTGAACTTTGACATTTTAGTACAAGGTTTTGTTTGTTAATAATAATTTTGTAAAAATAAAAAGAATTTTCTATTAAAAAAATCTTTTTGTCGAGTAAAGAGGAATCGAACCTCAAAATAACTAGTATCAGATCTTCATGATCCATTGTTATCCAAACTACTCGAAATAATCGGAGAAAGTTGACAAAGTGTTTTTTCTTTTAAGCGAGCTACCACTGCTCCACCGCGGTATGTGTTTTGTTTATAGTACCGCGGGATGGATTCGAACCACCGACCTCTTCCTTATAATGGATTTCGAAGTAACTTTATCATTGCTACCGATTTTATTTTCTTCCCCTTCCCCAATTTTCAGGAATGGGATCTGTATTTTTAATTTTTTTATTTTCAGTTCCATTTGTTATCCAAATAGTTCCGAATTGCGAATTTTTTTCACCTTTGTGTTTTCCTTTAGCGGAATCCTTCATTTTTAATATGGTCTCTATAGAATGATTTCTATCTTTAAATGTAGGAATTAATTCTCCTGACTTGTATAAAGATTTTAATTTAATGGAAATTTTTTCTGAATTATTTTTCATAGAATTTTTCCAATTATCTGGATTTTCCTTTATTCTTTTGTTTGTAGCAATTGCGCCAGAAATAGAAGCCTTTTTCATATGTTCCTCGTTTATAAATCCTCCACCTCCTCCAGGTTGGATATTCATACACAAAGGATCGTTTAATAATTCCTCGTTCACTAATTCAACTTCTCGTTGCCTTAGTAATTCCCTACTTTCAAAGAACTCTAGAATCTCCTTTCTGTGTGCATCTTTACCGTGCTTCTTAACAGAATTTTTAATTCTCTTTCCACCTCCCATATAACCATCTTCTAAGTTATCTGTGGAGTGCATTCCAATATAGTATCGATTATTCTTAAGACATGTTATCTTATAGATGTAATGATACTTTTTCTCTTTTCTTGCCATCTCGTATGTTACTTAGACTATATATCTAAGTAACAGTACGAAATGGGGGCTGTAGCGGGTGAGGGACTCGAACCCCCGATCTCGAGCTTATGAGGCTCGCGAGATGACCAACTTCTCCAACCCGCAATATAAAATAAATCAAGAGAATAGTATCGAGAGTGTGATCTAGTTCTACCGCTAAACTATACGAGTGTCTCCACCCGCACTGGGATTCGAACCCAGGCCTTTTTTGTTTCAGAAAAAATTGAAGTAACTCTCAATTTCGCTACTTGATTTTGGCGGTCTGTATGGGATTTGAACCCATGATCTCCCACGTGACAGGCGGGCGTCGACGGCCGGACTCGACTAACAGACCATAATGAAAAAAGATAATGATGGAGTACCCGTCTCGCTCCAATCTTAAGTGCTTTCCTGAGTTTTACTGGATCCAGGCACAAAGGGTGATGAACTTCTTTGATCTTGCTGAGATTGTCGACATCGCAACAAGGAAGAACCATTATCTCTTAGTAGTCCCGACGGGAATCGAACCCGTGTTACTAGGATGAAAACCTAGCGTCCTTACCCCTAGACGACGGGACCATAAGTAGCATTTTAATATGTCAAAGAACCTTATAAAACAAAAAAACCTCGGTGTTTATACCGAGGTTTTAATCTGTGATTATATCTTAGATCAAAAGCTCGGCGGTCTATTTGGATCCTCCACTAGAAGGTTATTCTCCTTACGAAGTATAAACTCTTGGCTGATATTTGATAGACTGTGCATTTGAAGTTTGTTTGTCTTTTATTTTAGTACTGCAAAATTACATAAAAGTTTCAATTAAAAAAACTTTTTCTGAATTTTTTTTATTTTTTATTATAAGCTCCAAGCTGGATTGGCAATAATTAGCATACCATTCTCAACTCTTGGTAATTGTCCTAGATCTTGGTAATCTGCATATTCGATTTGACTTGGATAAAATTTTTGTCCATTAAACATAATATAGTTGCTGTCGTCCTCTTTACCTGTGTGACTATACCCTTGTCCTCTTAATTGAGTATGAGCTGCATCTTTAACAGTTGGCTTACCAAAAAGACTATTCCAAAAACTTTCGTTAACTTTGGATTTTACCTGATCGTATTTTTTTAAATGCTTCATTTGTTTGATTTTTATTGTATATATCAAAATCAAAGAAATAAATATTCTAGGGTTTTTAAAATTATCCTAGAAGATCCTTAATCTTATCTTTATTAGATAATAATTTTTTAAGATTAGATTGAAGTTCTGCACTAAGTGCTTTACCACCATCGGTATTAATATCTTTGCCTGATATATTTTTTATCATTTTAGCAACTTTATCAACAGCTGATTCTGTATTTTTTCCGTATAATCCATCTGATGTTATTTTTTCTCCTATCCCTAAATTATTATAATCCTCTTGGAATTTTTTAATTGCTTCCAAGTTAGGTCCGTCTTTTCTAAGATTTTGCTTATCTACGTTTCCGCTTTTGATATCTTTGCTTTCTTCTTTATTTTCTGTTTTTGTTTCTGCTGCTCCTTTTCCTGTAATATCTTTCTTATCTTTAGAGAATTCTTTTCCTTCTTTATCTTTAAAGAAAATCTTATCTCCTTCAATCTTAACGATCTCACTTTGTGCTTCCTCTCCGTTTTCTCTTTTATATTTAACTACGTCTCCGACTTTATATTCTGCGTTTCCTGAATCTTTTTTTACCTCTGTTCCTTTAGCATCAGAAATTGCCTTATCGTCAATTGCCTTGGTTTTGTCTGACATAGAATTTATACTAGTAATAATATTTGACATGGTATCTGCTATTTTCTTATCTACCCCAATTTTAACTAATTCAGATTTTTGAAGATCGTTGGTTTTTTGAATCATATCATCGATTTCAGCATTCATTGATTCTAATTTTTCTTTCCTCTCTTTTCTTTTCATTTTTTCCCAAGCGCCTTTATCGGAAAGTAATTTTTGGAACTCGTCAAACTTAGATACCACCTCACTAGCTTTAGCTTTTAAAGTTTCGCTACTAGGATTTTTTTGTTGTGATATCATTTCAGAATATAAAGACTTCATTTTATCTGAAAGAGCTGCTCTTTCGTCTTCAAAGGTGTTTTTTTCGTAAAGTAATGGGAAAGAATATCTATCAAAACCATATACATTTAGATGCTCTTTTAAAGGCTGCTCTTTAAGAATATCCTGATAGTTTACTATCTTATTAGTAACCATTTTATTGATTGCCTCTGCATTCTTTTTAGCAGATTCGGTTGAAGCAACTTGAGCATAAATTTCTTTAATAGAAGATGCTGCTTTAATAGCATCTTCTTTTATTGAGGTATATTTTGGATCTATTTTATCTGCTACTTTTTTAATAACAGATTCCATTGTCTCAGATCTTTTAGCGGGATCTTTTTCCTCTGAAACTGATATTAGGTCAGCAAGTACATCTTTATAATCTACTGCTTTAGTAGCTACGAACATGTAGCATTTAAAGAAAAGAGATATGATCTCGCTAATTGTTTTTACTGGGGTAGATGATTCCTGTTCAAATAATTTTTTATAGCTATTAAAATTTAATACTCTATTGGGCTTCATTTCTTTGATTTTTATTGTATATATCAAAATCAAAGAAATGAATTCCTCACGGACATACTTCCCTTTTAGTGGAAGACCCAGGATTTGAACCTGCAAAGTCCGTTTATAGATCTATAGATATTTCCTGCCACACCTTACGAGGGGACAATGAATTTTAGTACCCGGGGAGGGAGTCGAACCCTCACGGCCTTTAGGGCCAAGGGATTTTAAGTCCCTCATGTCTACCATTCCATCACCCGGGCAGACTTTTAATTTTTTGTGGGCCCTGTTGGGATCGAACCAACCACCTACTGATTATGAGTCAGTTGCTCTAACCGAATGAGCTAAGGGCCCTAAGTCGAGACGATGGGGTTTGAACCCATGACCTTTACCTTATAAGAGTACTGCTCTCACCAACTGAGCTACGCCTCGATACTCTTTTTTTGTCGGGGTGGCCGGGCTCGAACCGACGACCTCCTGGTCCCAAACCAGGCACGCTACCAACTGCGCTACACCCCGAAATAGTGATCCCGATAGGATTCGAACCTATGACCCACGCCTTAGAAGGGCGTTGCTCTATCCAGCTGAGCTACGGAACCAATTGGCGGAGAGGGAGGGATTCGAACCCCCGGGTCGTGAGACCGGCAGTTTTCAAGACTGCTGTAATAAACCAGACTCTACCACCTCTCCGTGGATAATTTAATAGTATTTCAAAGAGCAAAAAAAAACCGGGACTTTTTAAGGTCCCGGTTTTTTTATAAGATGTTCTTTATCTTAACACAGGACCTTAGTTGATCGTCTTATTGACGGTCTTAACGATAAAGGTAATATGTTTGAAATATTGATCATTTGAGTATTATATATCTGTTCTTTAGTTTTGTTTCACAAATGTAAGATATTTACAGTATAGAAAAAAATATTTTGTGTAAATCTTCAATAAAATTTTTTGAGTACTTACCTAGAATCTCTGCAATATCCTCTGCCGTCTCTTCATCTTCACTGTCGCAAACTATATAAAAACTAGCATCATCTCTTACAGATTCTTTGTTTGAATCTAATCCTTGGAAATCTTTTGAAGGATTATCCCAGAGATCATCTTCGTCTGTAAAATTATCTGATTGGTAATCTTGATTCTCAAAGTATTCTACTACTTCTTTTTCTTCGTAGCTAAACTCTTGATAAGAAGAATAAACTTTTATTGCCATTTTTTAAAATCTTTTTATACTTCAGAAATTAGAACTTTTTTAAGTTCATATGGTGATCCTGGTTCTGATATTTTATCGTAGTATCCAATAATAGAATAGTTTCTTCCATCTGAACTTGAATCTGGTATCATTTCAATATCGCTTACCATTGAATTCCCTACAAATTCTGGATCTGCTGCTCCTGCAATTTCCATTGTTGTATCTTTGCCTTCTGCATTTAAGAAATTAACAAAGTAATTTCCTTCTGTACTACCATCAGTTGATTTAATATCTGTACTTTCAACTTCATAATTAACAGCAGCTGCTTGAGTATCCATTGGCATAACCTCAGATGCAAATTGCTCGTATATTCTTAGATGTTTCATTTTCTATTTTTGTTTTATATATCCTTATTATATTATCTACCTTGCCCTACATAAGACTTCTTGTAGTTTTTGGCATTTTTACTTTTGCTTGACTTAGATTTGGAATGAATTCCTTTGTTGTTTTTCTTAGGTTTTACTCTGAACGAGTTTGCGTTATCTGATCCTTTTTTAGCTTTAGCCATTTTTATTACTCATTTATTTGAACCTAATGATACCTCAGATAGGTCAAGCTTCTTTATAGTTTCTTGGTTTATTTTCTCTAGAAATAAAACCTTTTTGATTAAACATGTTTTGGTTAACGTTGAATTTATTGCCGTTCTCTGGCATTAAAGTTAATATGTAGTCGTCCACACTAATAATGTTGCAAGGTGTACCTAAATATGTTAGTTTATCCCCTGCACTTAATTGTGAAAAAGGAAAGGGTTGACCATAATTCTTTATAACTCTAGAATAGTATGGTTCAAAATCGTGTTGCTCAAATGCTTTTAAATTTTTCATCTAAGTATTTATCCATTACACACAAAAAATCCCACCGAAGTGGGATTTTAATCTTATTTATTTAGATAATTAAGACTCGATAGAATCCCAAATTTCTGTAATTGCTTTTGCAAAGATCGGCTCTTTACCAGTCCATCCTGAAAGAATTGCTCCTCTGTAAAGATTTTCTGGTAAAACTGAGTTGTTATACCCTGCTACCTGTACTGAGAATACGTTAACCTTTGGATTAACTTGTTCTCTGTATGCTTGTACCATTGCTAGCACATCAACATATGTTGATCCTCTTTTGTGTCCATATTTGGATCTCCCTACTGTATTAGAATGACCGTAAAGTCCTCCGTGGCCTGCTTGCATATCCGAGTAGATAAATACGGTATCGTAGTGTGTTTTTTCGTTAATAGCTTTATCCCAAAAAACCCAAATACCATTTTCAGTTCCACCTCCTTGAGCTCTACCTCTATTTGATGTTTCTTCTAATTGTGTTAATAATCCATTTCTTTTAGATACCTCTTTTAAAGACAGGTTATCTCCAAATACCCCCACTTCTCCTTGATCTGCTTGCATAGCAGTAATCAATGAAGACAAGTTAGCAATTTCAGCTACATGTACTGAACCGTATTCTGAATTCATAGCACCCCATGAAGAACCTGAGTTATCGGAAAGACAAGCTACTCTTCCTTTAAGCTTAGGCATATTAGCAACTGAAATGTCAATACATTCTTCAATAGCATCCATTAATAATTGCTTATTGTTAACATCAGATCCGTTGATTGCTTTGTAAGCTGACCAATAACGGAAAGGGAATTGTTTACCTTTTAGAACACCGCCTTTTAATTGATCTAATACCTTAACTGCAACATCTCTATCTGAAATTTCAGTAAAAATACCACGTAGGTTTCTTAAAAGAGCCATATGAGGAATATGAATTTGATCTAAGATCTCTTTCCAATTTTTACCTGCAGACTTAAGAGTTTCCCAAGTCATTTCGGTATCTTTTACCTCAAGCTTACCTGTTTTCATAAGCTCACTAATATCATCATTAGATGCGTGAGATATACGAACAAGGTCAATTAGTTTCTTACCCTTGTATTTGTTTAATTGGTATCTGCTATATTCGGCTAATCTTTCTGCCCATGTTCTTTTAACTAATGAGGGCAATTTAGATTTGCTTCCATTTTTAAACATGTAATAGTCCAATTGATTAGTAAGATCGTCTGGACGTTCTGCAATTTTTTTACCTATCTCTTTCATGTATCCAGGATTCAATTCGTTGAATACCTTTCTTCCTTCGTGCATAGAAGCACGAACAAAAATAACTGAAGGATTTAATCGCATAAAATATTCAGTTCTTAACTCTAAAGCAAGATCTAAAGTTCCCTTAAAATCGTGTACTAAAGCATTATCAATAGCATCTTCAAAAACCTCAACTGCAGATTTTTTATCTTTAAAAAGATCTGGAAATATTGAATATTCCAAAATTGATGAAATATTTTTAATTGTTGCTTCCGCTTTAACACCATCTCTATAGTATTGTGGCTCTCCAAATATTGAAGAAGCAGCAACAATCTTTAATGTTTGTACTGGTGACAATTTATAGGAATTACCTCCCATAAAGTTTTCCACTTGCTCGTTGACGTGCTTTCTTTTTGAAGCAGAGTCTTTTGTTCCAAATTCGCTTAGACTTGACATATATTTTGTTTTAAATTTTTTACAATAAAAAAGGGACTCAAGTTTCGTGTTTACCACTGACCAGAATCCCTTATTAATTTTAAACCTTTCGGTTTTAAAGTTAATCTGAGAATAATAGCTTAGAGTGTTTTTTTTTCTAATATGAAGTAACCCTTAGCGCCGCATCAGATCTATTTTTAATGTTCTTTTCTTTTCCTGAGAAATCTTTAAAAAGTGGTCCCTCCTTACGGTAGGTAATCGTTCCAGCATTTCTAGTCTTGTGAATTAAACCGAGCTACTGATTTCTCCCTTTCAGGCGTCCTATCTATAGCAGTACTAGGATCTGTTTTGCTTAAAATCCTCTTTCGATGATTTTTTAGCTTTCATGTATAGTTTGAAGTAACCTTCTAAACCGCTTCAAGAAAATAAAGAATAGTAAATTAAAGAACGTTTGTTTTATTTAATACCGCTAATGTAATCAAAAGTTTCAATTAATTCTGATTCTCTAGTAAAAAATTTTTTATTTGCTCTTCCGTCTTAACTCCGGAGAATCGAGCAATCTCTTTTCCTTCGCTCGTAAGTACACACGTGGGAATATTTTTAATACCAAATCTAGCAGTAGCCTTTTCAGCTTCACCAACATCAGCTTTAGCAAATTTTAAATCTCCCTTATATTCTGATTCAATTTTATCCATAGTTGGTCTAAGTATTTTACAAGGACCACACCATTCGGCAGAAAAATAAATAAGGGCTTTTTCTTTTCCCTCGATCATTTCAATAAGTTCGTTGTCTTTAAGATTCGTCATTTTGTTATTTTATTTACTCTATATAACCAAAATAGAGCTATTAATTCCCAGTTTCTTCCTGAGAATTTTCTTCTAAAACACTCAATGAAGGACCTTCTTCTTTGATCTGATCTGATGGTGTAACATTAATCTTTTTTGAAAACTCATCAGAGATACTTAAAACACCTTCCCCTGTTTCTGCAGAACCCCCTTGTTGAGCTTCCATAAGTTTTTGTTGCTCAGCAATCATTTCCATAAGTTTTTTCATTTTTGTTTTTGAAATTCCTTGTGGTTTAGGCGTGTACTTTACCTTTTTACCGTTTTTCTTTCTTACTTTGCTTTTAGGCATATTGATTTTCTTATTTTAATTTATAGTACAGATTCAAGAAAGATTCCTTAGCTTCTTGTGAAGTAAGAGAAATATGTGAATCTTTTAGTACTTTATTTTCCCATTCGTATTCAAGAGCAGCTTTATCTGCAAATTTAACATCCTCTGGGAATGGATATTGGAATCCTAATTTTTTTGCAATAACTTTCATTACCTTGTCTTCTATCTCAAGATATTGAGGTATTTCGTTTTTAATAGGTTTAGGTAAATCAATTAGATAAGCTTCACTAGCATCATGTAATAAAGCTGATAAAGCGTTCTGTGGCGCAACTTTATGAGCAACCCAAAGTGAATGTTCAGCTACTGAATAAAAGCTCTTTATATGTCCTGCAAATCGGCATAAAAGAGATAATGAATGAGCAATGTCTTCAATCTCTATATGATCTGGATTTGGGTCAAATACATCAAAGTAATGTCCAGAATATGTTCTAATTAATCTACCTGCGTATAAATTTTCCATATTCTTCATAGCTGATTAGAGGATATATAGTTTCAATATGAGTCCATACAAGAAGTCCGTACTAAGTTTTTCAGAATTCATCAATGAATCTGCGGATTATGACTTTACAGTTGATCAAAGATTTCCATGGTCTGAGAAGATTAACGATGTCATAGATAAGATAATGACTAAAAGACAGTATTTAGTCAATAATTTTAATTACGATAAACATGGAGACGATGGATTTGAGTTTAACATAAAAGCAAAAACATTTCCTGATCCTGATGATCTATCTAAAAAATATGGATATACAGAATCAGAAATTTGGGACTTATGGCATACGTTCCTTAATGACAATTTAGAAATGTCAGGAGAAGACTTTGTAGAAAATTATATTAATTTTTATGACTATTCTGTGGCAGGAAGAAGCGGAGGATGGCTTATTCTAAAGCATAATTCAAATATAATAACTGATCCTGAAGACGTAATTAACGATCAAATATCTAACCTTAGTGATTTAACAGATGAAATAGATGACGAAGAATTAAATAAGTGGATAGAATTTAAGGAAATTGCAGGTGCAGGATCTAAATTATTGGGAAGATTAGATATAGAATCCGGGGATTTTGAAAATATAGACGAAGCAGAAAAAGAAGCAAATTCAACTATAGCTACATTAGGGGAGAATCTAATGTTTTTAGAAAAACTAGAAGAAGAATTAGATAAGGTAGAAAAAATAATTGATACATTCTGGGAAGATGCAGAAGTTAATTTTAATGAATATGTTGAAGGAGAAGCTGAGTGGAGAGATGGGTCAAACTAATTCAAGTTCTTCCCATTCATTATTCCAGTCTCCTAAATAAGATTCAGATACTTCGCTTTTTACAGTTTTGCCCTCCCCTTTAAAAAATACTATACCTTTTTCGTGTATATCATTTACCATTATTTTTTTAACATCTAGAATATCTGAGATATAATTACCGAATGTTTCCATATTGCATGGTTTTTCTCCTTCTGTCCTTACAAAGACTCCAGAGATACGATGCCTATCGCCAATTATATCCTCTACGTATATTCTGTTTGCGGTATTAAATAAATCTAGGTTTGGATTTACTGATTTTTTTAATTCTGAATTTTCAAGTTCCCACCAAGTATTAGTAGTTTCTTCACATATCCACACTTTTACTTTGTGTGATATTATTCTAAGATATGTAGCTTGAACATTTTTTCTATCAAAGAAAGTATCTATAAAATGACCCTTATCTTTAGTATCCATTTTATATTTTCCCTCATAGATAGCACAAGGATCACCATTTTGATCTAATAGAAAACCATCGATGTCAAATAGACAAAAGTTATTAGGAAGACAATTCCTATGTCCTTCAGAAAAAGGATTAGAAGTTCCCCATATTCTTTTTCTTATTGTCATATAATAATTGCTTTTTCTCCCTCGATTATAACATCGCTGCAATACCCTTGTAGGACTAAATATGGTTGTGTTTTGTTTCTTTTAGTTTTGCACTCTACTTTACAATCCACATCAAAAGCAGGTATGCACTGACCTCTAAAATGTACAGTCATACCCCCAGTTTGTTTTCGATAATGAAAGAAAAATCTATATTTCTTTTGCATAATCCTTTCTTATTTTTACAAGAAAGACAAATATAGTTTCAGATTGAATTAATAATTAGATGGAAGAATACCAGCCTCGTATCTACTTTTTCCGTTCTTTAATAGAAACTCAAGCTCGGTCCATTGTTTTTTAGTTAGGTACTTATTAATCTTAACTTGGCTCCATAGCTTAGAAAAAAAAGAATTATTTCTATGTCTTTCATGAAGCCAATCCCATAATTTTTGATAATATGTAATTTCGGCATCCGTGAAATACTTTTTATTATCTTGAAATTGCTCGTATAGCTTTATGTGGTTCATATTATTAATTATTTTTTACTCCATATATCCATCAAAAGTTACTAAAAATGTAATAACTCCTGTACTAGTAACGGTTCCTAAGTTTTTAGCAACTATTTGAGCATATTCTCCTGGATGTACTACAACAGGAGAATCGAATTTCATATAACACCCTCCCGGGCTACCTACCGTTCCTGCAGCTGCTGTAGCTGCAAATGTTTCAAATCCTAAAGCTATTCTTCTAGGTGCTTTTGTAACACCATTAGCTTCTACTGTGGCTAATGATAAAACGTTTCCACCATATGATAATGAATATGCGTATAAAACCGGACCACCTGCTAATACAGTGGTAACTGCCCCATGAACTTTTATACCAGTTATATAGAGTGATTTACCCGGAATAGCACTTGTACCTGCAGGAACTAAATAGCTACAAACTATTCCATCTGTTCCAGCCGTTAAAGTAGGTAAGGCAGAAAATTGACCCCCTAAACCAGTTCCAAGAGCTGCTGTGGTATTAGTCATAACTACACCAGCACCAGCTGCTAAAGAATTTGTGTATAGAGCGGATGTTCCAAGAGTTGCTGCTCCTGACTGTAATTGGTAAGCCATACCCCCTCCACCATTTATAACATGTGGCCAAGGCTTTTAGTTGACATATCACCAATAGAAATATTTACGTATCCAACTTTCATTGTTGATGCAATAGTAGGGGTACCGCTATTATACTGTCTAATAAAAATTGGCAAATTCATAGAAGCTGTGGCAGCTCCAGCTGCTGATGATCTTGGTAACAAAGCAAGAAGAACATCATTAACCCAATACTCAACACTTTTTTCTGATAAAACTACAAGAAAGTCATTAGTTACGTTAGCAAGAGGAATCTGTGCTGATAAATCAGAGCTTTGTATTTCTGTTCCGCCGGTACTTAAAATTGCTCTATATTCACCAGCAGCATTTATCCTAAAAAAAGCTCCATCAGTTGGTGCAGAAACACCGGCTGCAGCTATACCCAATCCCCATTCATATACGGTGTTAGTAACAGGCAATTGGGAGAATTGAAGATCTATCTCGCAGTAAGTAGGGAAAGTCATAAATGCAGGCATGTGCCTCCATGTTCTAAGTTGTGAATAGTTACCTGTTGTGGTATTACCATTAAGGTTACCAAAGTTTGATGCAACAGTAATAGTTTGTCCAGATACTAAAGTATTCCATATATTACCATTTAATACTGTTGAAGGAAAATACTCATTAAATAATGTTTGATCTGTTCCAACCCTAAGTCTATAATCATCTGTAGTCTCTAGATTTCTTAAAGTTCTAGAACCCGTAATTGTACCAGGATCAGCTTCTGCTGATAGTGTAACAAACCCCGAATTATCCGGATCTATTGGTACATTTACCTGAAGATTTTTATTAGCATCAACTGAAGCTAGTGTAGACGAATCGCCGCTTTTAAGTATTACACTCATATTAATTGATTATTGTGTATTTTAAATTATATATTCCAAATGTTTCGTTTGCTGCAAAAGCATTAATGGTAAATCCTGTACCAACTATTTTATTATTTACAGCTAATGATATATTTTCTATCAACGGATCCTCAATAGTTTCATGATCCGAAGAAACATCCCACTCAAATAAAATAACAGAATTTGATTGTATATTTGAATTTGTGACAGATGCTGATGTATAGCTATCTTCCCCTCCAGATGTATTTCCAAAATCTATCGAACATGTTCCAGTATATTTTGTTATACTTGGCCCAGTAGGACCAGTAGGACCTGTAACACCTGCTCCAGTAGCTCCAGTAGCTCCAGTTGTCCCTGTAGGACCCGTTGTTCCAGTTCTACCTGTACCCCCTGATGTTCCAGTAGAACCTGTGCTTCCAGTTGGCCCAGTAGATCCAGCTGCTCCACTTCTTCCAGTAGCTCCAACATCTCCAGTAGGTCCTTGGGATCCAGTAGCTCCAGTTGGCCCCGTAACACCTGCTCCAGTAGCTCCAGTGGAACCTGTATTTCCAGTTGGACCTATTGGACCTCCTTCAGGACCAGTAGGTCCGACATCTCCAGTAGCTCCGGTAGCTCCAACGTTTCCAATAAATAATTCTCCTATTGAAATATAAGTTGTTTGAGGCTGTGAATTTATATCACCGTATGATACGCCATCAATATAGCAATAAATAGAAAAATAATCATTAGGGTTCAATAAAATATTAAAGCTTATATTTTGGGAAACTGTAACTCCAGCTGTATCCCAAAATTCACTAGTAGAATAATAATTACTATGTGCACCTGAGTTTTTTAATACAAATAATCTAAGAAATCTTTGAACTCCTGGATCTCTATCCCAAGAAACCGTAGCATTAATATTATAGAATCTTGAATATTCCGATTTATTTTGAAATGTGTCATTTGGAAGAATAAAGCCAGCTAAAATTAATCCTGTATCACCATAACTGTTATCATAATCTTGGTATTCCCATGATACTGTTGTATCTGTGGCTGATGGTATGGATTGTTTAGTTTGTGATGTATAAGATAATAAATTTGAAGGAGTGCTAGATCCAGGAGCTCCTGGATCGCCAGTAGGACCCTGTGGGCCACCAATATAGAAAGACAAAATAGCAGTTGATGATATTACTCCATTTCCAAATAAAGGGCTTACATCAAAATCACAACTACTATAAATAGTAGGAGATACCAAATATACTTGATATAATCCTCCAATTGTGTTATCATATTCATCTGTTATTTGTATGAATATTTTCTGACCATTAGAATAACATGAAAAAAGATATCCAAAAAATACATTCCATACATGAGAATACTTATCATTATCAGCAACGCTTATCTTTCCTATTGAATAATAATTACTATTGTCAGTAGAAAAGTAAGTGGATGCTGGTGTGTTCCATGCAGATCCACTTCC
>Ga0214919_10000913_pt1 | contig 49914 bp, 34 predicted proteins | sample LL1503_MetaG_FD_177994 | JGI IMG/M metagenome (GOLD analysis project Ga0214919, IMG submission 177994) | Freshwater microbial communities from Lake Lanier, Atlanta, Georgia, United States - LL-1503 | ecosystem: Environmental > Aquatic > Freshwater > Lake | place: USA: Georgia | collected...
GCTTTCCCCAAGGTAGTTCCAGCAACTGTAATAGTATAAGTAGCAACAGGAAGATTAACACTTGGAATCACAATAACACCGCCGCCGCCGCCGCCTCCGGTACCACTATTTACTGACTTATGAGAACCGCCAGAACCGCCGCCGCCAACTACTAGAATAGTTGCTGTTTTGGAGTAAGTACAAACTAAAGTTCCGTTGCTAGTAAATTTATGAATCGTGGTTCCGGGAACAGCTGTGGTATCAGTTGTTCCGCCGCCAGTAGTAGTACATCTAGTATTAGATGTTATATTAGCACTCGAAGTAATATTACCGTTAACTATATTTAACGCCTTACTATCTTTTAAAAAATTATCACGGCTTTTGTAAAAAACTATATCATCAAATATAGTGCTACGCTCACTAGAATTAACCAATGTCTGAGTAAAATCAGCAGTTTTGGCGCCATCATTTAAAGTTATTGGATCATTAAACATTTCATCAACATCTGAAGTAAGCATATTTTGTGAACTTGAGTTAGCATTAAAAGAGCTGCTCTTATTTGGTCCATAACTTATGATTGCAAAAATGGCGTTATTGGAATCAGAAAAATAAGCGCCATTGATATATTTTTGAATCAAAACGCTGCCGCTGGAAGTAGAAAATGTCGTACCTATTGTGTAAGTTTTATCTACAATATAAGCAAATTTACTACCAAATCCATCTTCTCCATAATCATTACTTAAGCCCAAAGATTTAACCGGAATCATTCCATAAACCATATTAGTTGCGCCACTTGCAGTTGAAAGATAAACACCGGTTCCAGCAGTGCATGTTCCGGCGGCAGTTCCTTCAATTCCATAATTTGCATCCACGGTTTTAATTGCCTTAATTGAAGCTGGACAAGGCAATCTTTTATTTTTCAGCACAAATTCGCCAAGAGATTTATAAACTATATCAATACGATCTTTGGTGATTTTTGCTTTGTTATTGCTGCCCTTGACACTTGAAACGTTTAAAAATCCCACAATCAAAATTGAAATCACCATGATTGCTATGGACAACTCGATTAAACTAAAAGCTTTTTTTAACATTTTAAAAAATTGAAGAATTTGGATTTTTATTTTTTTAAACCCGCCACAAAAATTAATTCAATTAATTTACAAAAAATACTTTGACAATTCGTTTGTCATTTCTATTTTCCGCGACCTTGTTTTTGGAATTTTAAAAAACATTGGGGATATAGCTCAGTTGGTAGAGCACCTGCTTTGCAAGCAGGGGGTCTGCGGTTCGAACCCGCATATCTCCACCATTTCTTGCTCTTTTTTGAGCCGCCGCACATTCATTAGATTAATCACTATCTGCAACAGTTTTTTACTTAAAAAAAACTTCATTTCTTTCACCTTGTCTTTTTAAGAAACTATTTAGAATATTTTTTAACAGGTTATCCAATTTGGTCTTTTGCTGATTTTTTTACCTAACAAATTTCTAAGAGCCTGTCTTAAATCTTTTTTAATCCCAAATTTTGGCATATTTTTAGCGCTTTTTTGACAAAATTATGACTAGTATCTGGATATACTTGGAGTAATTTTGTCAAAAAATAAGCAAAAATAGGACGAAATATGGGATTAAAAAAGATTTAAGACAGGCTCTAGGAATCTGTTTAAAGCGTTTCCACAAAAGCCTTCAAATCTTCAGTATTCTGGATTGATCTCGATTTAACACTAGGGCAAGTTCTAGCAACCATTCCTGATAAAACTTTTCCTGAACCAATTTCAATGATTTCCTCAATACCTTGTGCCGCCATAAATAGCATGGTTTCGCGCCATCTAACTGCACCAGTAATTTGTTTTGCCAGTAAATCGCGAATTTCATTTGGATCACTTACCAAACTTGCAGTAACATTTGCCAAAACTGGAATTATTGGCGCTTTAATATTAGCATTTGCCAAAGCAATTTTCATTTTGCCTTGCGCTTCCAACATTAAATCAGAATGAAAAGCGCCACTTACGGGAAGTGCAATCGCGCGCTTAGCGCCTTTGACTTTAGCAATTTCCAAAGCACGTTCAATTGCGGCTTTAGAGCCAGAAATTACAACTTGTCCAACTGAATTGTCATTGGCAACTTGGCAAATTTCGCCTTGCGCCGCTTCTCTTGCAATCTCCTCGGCCACTTCAATTTCCACGCCTAAAATTGCTGCCATTGCACCTTGTGATTTTTCGCCACATTTTGCCATTTCTGATCCACGAACTTGCAGAAGTTTTGCTGTTTCTTCCAGTGAAATCGCCTTCGCCGCGCATAATGCTGAATATTCACCTAAAGAATGTCCTGCTACAAACAAACAAAGATCTTCTATTTTTTTACCAAATTCTTTTTCTAAAACTGTTGTAAGTGCAATTGAAACCGCCATTAGAGCTGGTTGCGTATTTTCAGTTTTTGTTAATTCTTCGCTCGGTCCTTCAAACATGATTTTGGAAAGATTTACTTCTAAAATTTCATCAGTTTTTTGAAATATTTCACGCGCGTGAACAAAATTTTCATACAAATCTTTTCCCATTCCAACCACTTGAGAACCTTGACCTGGAAAGACGAATGCTGTTTTCATAGTTTGTTTTTTTTAATTAGAGTTTTATTGTTGAATTGAAAATCGAATAGAGTTCAGGATGACGATGCGGAAGAAACGAGTTCTATAAAAACTCCGTCATCCTGAACTTGATTCAGGATCTATCTGATTTTAATAAAACGATTACTTAGAATATTTTTGCAGAATTTTTTTCACATCAGTGTTGATCGCTTCATTATGCATCGCATAAGCAATATTAGCTTCAAGATAGCCTAAAACATTGCCGCAATCAAAACGAACTTCGTCAATTTTTTTATAATAATAAGGATGACGTTTACACATTGCCTTCATTGCATCTGTAAGCTGAATTTCGCCACCACTGCCAATTTCAAATTTTTCCAGATATTCAAAAATTTCTGGCTGTAAAATATAACGCCCTGTAATTGCTAAATTTGATGGCGCAACTTCAGATTTTGGTTTTTCAATCATATCGATGATTCTTTCATCACCTTCATTTTTGATGATGCCATATTTATGAGTTTCGTTCATATCAATTTCATCAACAGCTATAACACTTGATGACACTTCTTTCTTGTGATAAAGATCAATCATTTCACCAAGAAAATTTCTTGGACGATTCGGACTTTGCATCATCATTTCATCAGCCAAAATCACAACAAAAGCTTCGTCATGAGCAATGAAATTTCTGGCGCACCAAATTGCGTGACCCAAACCTAAAGGCTTTTGTTGGCGCACGAAAGCCATTTGCCCAGCTTCTGGAAGCCAACCCATAACTTGAATTAATTCTTGTGATTTATTTTTTTCATCAAGCTTTGATTCAAGCTCATAAGCGTGATCAAAATGGTTGTTGATAGAATTTTTATTACGCCCAGTTATGAAAATAAATTTTTCAATTCCCGCGTCGCGCGCTTCTTCAAAAGCATATTGAATGATCGGCTTGTTGGCGATTGGCAACATTTCTTTCGGCATTGATTTAGTCGCTGGCAAAAAGCGCGTGCCTAAACCACCAACTGGAAAAATCGCAGTTTTAACTTTTCTCATCTTCACCTTCATTTAGAATTTTTAATTTGCGATATATTGTTGATCTGCCGATATCAAGTTGTTTGGCAACTTCAGAAAGGTTGCCGTTGTAGATGTCAACTAATCTGCGGATAATTTCTTCTTCGATTAAATCAACAGTTTTGCATTTGCCTTCATCATCAAAAATATCGATTAATTCGCTGTTAATATCGGAATTTTTTTTGATCGCCGATTTGGCTTTGGTGATGCTGTTATTTTCTTTGTTTAATAATTGCGGGAAGTGTTCTGGCTTAAGAAAATCTCCATCGCAAAGCACTACGGCGCGAAACACCGAGTTTTTTAACTGGCGCACATTATCTTCCCAATCGTAATTAAAGAGCAGATAAAAAGTGTCTTGATTAATGGCTTTGATTTTTTTGTTTTCGTTAATACTGAAATCGCGACAGAAATTTTCGGTTAAAATCCTGATATCTTCTTCGCCGCGTTCTTTAAGAGAAGGAACTGTAATTGGGAAAGAAGCAATTCTGTAACGTAAATCTTCGCGAAATTTACGTGACAAAACCATTTTCTCCATATCGCGACAAGTTGAAGAAATAACGCGAACATTGGCGCGAATTGGGAATTTCCCCAAAACCGGAGTAAATTCACCTTCTTGCATAAAACGCAAAAGTTTTACCTGCAAATCAGCGTGCAAAGAATCAATTTTTTCAAAGAAAATTGTACCGTTATTGGCTTCACGAATTTTACCAATATTTTTAATCATACCGTCGGCAAGCATTCTTTCCGAACCAAAAATCTCTTCTTCAGCGTTGTTACTTTTCAATAAATCACATTCAACGATTACGAATGGTTTTCCCGATCTTGGGCTAGAGCCGTGAATTGCCCGCGCCAAAAGCTCTTTTCCCGAACCACTTGGTCCTTCAAGTAAAATTGGAATTGTTGAATTAACTGCTTTTTTCGCCAGTTTGATGGCATTGGAAATTGATTCGCTTTGACCGATCACATCTGAGAAAGCCACTTGATCTTTGCCTTTGCGCACCAAGTGCGAAACTTGATATTTCAGGTTTTTCTTTTCAATCGCATTATTGATTGAAGCAGTAACGCGGGCGAAAATGTCGCGCTCGCCTTTTACTATATAATCAATCGCACCGTAATTAATTGCGGTAACTGCTAGAGTTACGTCTTTATTAGCTGTAAGAACTATTACCTGTAAATCACCTTTTATTGGAGAAATCTGCTTTAGAACAGTTAGACCATCTAAATCAGGTATTGAAAGGTCAAGCAACATCACATCAATATCATGACAAGAGAGACCTTTTATGACTTTTTTATTCATAAAAAAATCTACCACTTCCATGCCACTGCTCATGACTAAATAGTTGTGATTTAAATCTTCCATAAATTTGCCTAGAACCTTACGTTGCGTAGGTTCATCGTCAACAATCAAAATATTACGTTTAACCATAATTTATAATTTACTGATTTGTTTTTTCGCGAAGTTTTTTCTCTTGTAACAATTGAATAATTTTAGCTGCCGTTTCTTCAACTGATCTCTTGGTAACATCGATTACCTGACAGTTTAGCTTGGCAAATAACTTTCTTGATTCTGCAACTTCATTTTTGATCGATTCGATATTAACGTAATCGCTTACAGACTCTTGCCCAATTGAACTTAAACGGCTTTGCCTTATTTGCACTAATTTTTCTGGATTAATTGTTAGACCAACAATTAAAGGTTTTTTTAAATCGTAAATGCTTGCTGGTATTGTCTCGATTGAAACAAATGGAATATTTCCCGTCTTATATCCACGACAGGAAAGATAAACTGATGTTGGCGATTTTGATGTTCGAGAAACTCCGACAATCACAATATCGGCATCATATAAATCCCAACCAGCTTGTCCGTCATCGTGATTAATTGTATAACTTATTGCTTCAACGCGTGAAAAATATTCTCTGTCGAGCAAGTGCTGGCGACCGATTGTATGACTAATATTCATTCCCAAGTAATTAGAAAATTCGGCTATAATATGTGATAAAACCGGAATACAGGGAATTTTTAATTCGTAACAATGACGCTTCAAAGAATCAGTTAAATCATCATGCAAAATTGTATACATCACAATTCCAGGATCTTTGGCAATCGACTCCATAACTCTTTCTAACTGAGGCTTAGTGCGCACCAAAGGCCAAATAAAATCATTTGATTCAACGCCTTCAAATTGCGATAAAACTGCGCGCGCCACTGAACTTAAAGTTTCGCCCGTAGAATCGGAAATTAAGTGAATGTTAATAATTTTTCCCGTATGTCCCATAGACATAATGGATGGTGATCCCTGCAAAGCGGGGCGCAACTCGTGTCGCGTTTCCCTATCCCGAAGGGATGAAGGATTAATTTTTTGAGACATTATTTCATTGATGGAATGTTAATATCAGAATTCACCACCACAGTAATTCGAGTACCTTGAGGAACACGTATAACTGGATTAGAATTAAGTGTAGATCCAATTACCTGCCCTACAGTATCAATGATTGTTTTACTTACGTCGTAAATTGCTTGGTTAGCAGCGCTTCCAGTATTTGTAGTTGTGCCTTGAGTTGGATTAGTTGTTGTTGTATTTGATTGACCACCACTTCCTAAAAGTTTCTGCGCTGCTGCAACGCCGCCGACAGCAAGAATACTTGTCAGCATTGAATTGGCGACAAGAGCGCTATATTTATTATCAACATCTCCCGGAATTCCCGATCTGCCAAATTGATCAGAAGCATTAAAAGTAACTGCCATGTCAACTCCATCCGGTCTAATTAGACGCGTCCAGGCTATTTCAACTCTGCCCTGACCGCGCGTGATTTTACTGGAATAAGTTCCAAATAATCTTGAGCCGCGCGGAATTAGAATTTGATTGCCCGCTTCTGCATAAACATCACGACTAATTATTGCGCGCACAAAACCAGGAATTTCGGTGTTAATGGCTGTTTCTAAAACCGCAGTTAATAATTTACCTTGAGCAATTATGTGAGCCCGATCTGCAATAAAAGTTGCAGTAACTCCAGCTTTACTTTTTTGTAATTTATTGATCGGATCTTGATTCAAGTTTACAATATTATTTTCATAACCAACGCCACGAGATGGCGTACCCTCCGCCGTGCCGCCAAAAACAATTATTGGCGCATAACGCGGATCAGTATCTTTGGTTTTTTCCGGTTGATTATTATCGGCATTTAGTTTTTCCAGATTTTGCGGATTAACCTGCGTCTGATTATTATTTTGCTGACTTGGCATATTTTGCGTAGGCAATAATTGCTGCGGATTTGCAGTCGGAAGTAACTGCTCAGACTCCGTTTCCATTCCTTCGGGAAGCTCCGGTAAAGTTGGAACATCAGGTTTTGCCGGCTTATCCAACAATGAAATGTCTTCTTTTTTTTCTGGAGCTTCAATTTCAAATGGAGATTTTCCTTCCTCGTCTGGCGCTACTCTTGATGGTGGCGGAGCTACTTCTTCAAGATTTTCTTTTTTTGGTTCATCAGCTTTAAAAAACATAAAATAAATCACTACCGTAATCAAAATTGATGAGGCAGCAATGATCATCATTTTACTTTTTTTTGCTGCTGCAATCGCGGGACCGTTTGCTACGACTTCCGCATTTTCTCCCTCATCTTCCTGCTCATCTATCTCCGGATCTGGTCTTTTTGTAAACTTGGATTTCATGAATTTGTGAAATTGATTTCAAGTAAGATTAAACGGGTTTCTAAAAAGATTTTAGACAGCCTATTAAACACTGTTAGCTAATTAATTTTATTCCTAAACTTAAATCTTAAATTAATTTTAATTGCGCCAAAAACTTTCTTATCACCTGAAAAACTTCTTCTTTTCTTTCTGCGGTAACAATAACGTGATTTGCAAAATTTAACTCTGCTAAATATTTTTCTGGTGAATGAATTTTATCATAAATATTTTTTCCACTATCTGGGTTAACTACGGGATCTTTATCGCCCTGAATAATCAAGGCTTTCGTAGTGATTTTGAAAAGATTTTTTTCGCAAACATGCATTAAATTACCAAGCTGTTCTACGCCTTTTAAATAATTGCGGCTATAATTAATTTGTGGATTTTCTGGAACATCATCAACATATTCCAAACGACCTCTTTCAATATTTAACTTCTCCAGCATTTCATTCCAGATATTTATTCCCGGAACCATTCGCGCTTTGAGATCGCGCAATTTTAAAGCTGAATTAATCGACACCACCGCAAATAATTTTTTAGAAGCATGATTTTTTCTAACACAGGAAAGTAAACTCAAAAGACCGCCGGTTGAAAAACCGATCAAAATAATTTTTGAGCAAATATTTTGTAAAGCTGCGTATCCACGTTGCACGCTGTAATACCAATCTTCCCAAGTTACATCTTTCATATTGATCGGAGCAGTTCCATGACCTTTCAAACGCACGCCATAAACCTTAAATCCAAAACCATTAATAAATTGCGCCAGACCTTCAATTTCAAGCGGCGCCGATTTATAGCCATGCGCAATAACCACGCCGACTCTTGTTGTTCGTGGCGAATTTTTACAGCGCGAATCCAAAAAAAACGGTGATCCAACAGATTTATCCTTAGAAAACTTTTCATCAAAATAAATATCATAATCAATATTAAATGACTCAAGATCACGATGATAGATTTCGTTAAAAACCTTACTGCGCAATTCATCATCAGGAGTTTTGATATTTCTTTTTACAATATCACAGGCCAATTCCAGCAGTGAAAATTCATTAGCAATTACATGCAAAGAATTTTCGAGGCGAATCTCATGAAAATCATATTGTTTTTCTAGTAGCGCTTTTTTGATTTGTATTTTGCCATCACCAACTTCTTCAATAATTCCCTGCTTTTTGGCTAGTTCGAAAACACTGTCAAATTCGTTATGCGGTTCATCAAGAAAAATTTTAAATAAATTTTCTTCAAAAATACTGTGATTAAGCCTGTTTTTACCAGTCTTTTTGATCATCACCGCTGACATGTAAATTATTCTTTTCAGACGACTGATTTCAATTTCTGGATCTTTGATAAAACTTAAACTTGCGGCAAAAAGATGATCGAGATTTATCTGAATATCAGAATAAATTTCTGCCATAAAATTACTGGTTAAGCGCGATTTCAAGTATCGTAAAATTAAATTAGTTTTGGTTTCATCTTTTATAATCGGAATTTGATTCACCAAGTTACGAGTTGATTTCACATAATCCGCCAGATTTATCGGATCACCAAAACTGATATTTATTTCAGCGCCAAGCAAAAGATTTCCTTCGATTTCTAATTCTTCCAAAACTTGTTTTGGGATTGTTTTAATTAAACGCTGCGCCAATTTCTGGATTTTATTTACGCCGGGACGCAGTGGATAATAAGTAATGTTGAGCGGAACGATGTGAGTGTTAATATCTTTAAAATATTCCTGATAAGGAACATCGAGAAATTCTTCAAAATTTTTTAAAACATTAGCTCGGTTTTTGGCGTAAGCCTCCACAATATCTTCACGATAAATTTCTGACTTCAAAGCCAAAACCGCTGAACCAGTTCGAACTGGCCCCACGCGATAAGGCGTGTAATTAATGAAACGCTGCTCATGTTTGATTTCTTTGCTTTTGAGCATGCTACCTTCAGGATAAATCATCCAATCATATTCGCCGGTGATTAGGTCTTTGACGATTATATTATCGCGGTTTTTATGTTTGGTAGAAATGGTTCCCACTGATTCCAAAAAACGCCCCAAAACACCGTAGTAAAGACTAGAATCAGCAAGACAACGCAATTGACGACCGGTGTGTTTGTATAAAATGTAGGGAACAAAAAAAGTTTCGGAGCGCGTGAAATGATTAGCCACAAACATAATTGGCTGTTGTGGTAGTTTTTCTATTCCGGTAACGGAAAAATTTGAGCCAAGGATTTTTTCTAAAAATCGAAGCGCAATTGCGGCATAGCGAAAATTTTTACTTGGCATGGATTAATAATACTGTTTGGAGGCTTTATAACAAACCTCAGAATCTTTATTTTCTTCAAGTTCGTATGGACCCCGTCGTAAAGACGGGGTGACACTGAGTATGTTTTTTGTACATACTTCTAACTTATTCCTTCGAGTAAGCTAAACTTGTTCCTTCGGGCAAGCTAAAGCTTGTCACCGCGTCTTCACGACGGGGTCCATACGATCTTGAAATTTATCGCATCTTAAGAAAAAGCTTTCTCAAAAACTATTTCGTTAAGTTTGATTAATTCTTTAACTTCAATCTCAACTCCAGAAATACGAATTTTTTCTTTGGAAGTTTTGCCGATTTTAATAATTGAAACTCCTTTTTTCTCAGCTTTTTTCTTAAATTCTGTAACCATCGCACAATCAAGAGCAACAACATAGCGCGACTGATCTTCTGAAAATAAAATTTGATTTTCTTCGCCAGCAAATTCCAAAATATCAAGATCACAGCCTAATTTTTCACTACACATTTCAAATAAAGCAACCAACAATCCGCCATCCGAAACATCGTGACAAGCGTTGATTGATGAGCTTTCAATCAATTCACGAATAAATTCTGAGTTCTTTTTTTCCTCAATTAAATCAACTTTCGGTGGATTTTTTTGCGGCGCAATTTTCAAAATTTCGCGTTCGTAAAGCGAACATCCTAAATGACCTTTGGTTTTACCGATTACAAAAATTTCATCTCCAGCTACTTTAAATTTAGCATCACATCTTTTATTTAAATCTTTCAACAAACCAACGCCACCAATTGCCGGAGTTGGTTGAATTGCTTTGCCATCAGTTTCATTGTAAAGCGAAACATTTCCTGAAACCACCGGATAATCCAAAGCTTTGCAAGCTTCGGTAATTCCTTGAATTGCCAAAACAATTTGACCCATAATTTCTGGTTTTTGCGGATTTCCGAAATTCAAACAATTTGTGATTGCGAGAGGTTTTCCGCCAACTGCTGAAATATTGCGGTAAGTTTCTGCAACCGCTTGTTTAGCGCCTTCGAAAGGATCAGCTTCAACATAACGCGGAGTGCAATCAGTTGAAATTGCTAAAGCCTTATTTGTGTTATGAACCCTCACAATTGCTGCATCGCCGCGAGTGTAAAGAGTGTCGTTCATTACTTGTGAATCATATTGTTCATAGATCCATTTTTTAGATGCCAGATCAGGAACTTGAAGAAGCGTTTTTAGGTTTTCTAGAACTTTAGACATTGGGGAAATTTAAGATTTAAATTTAAGATTTTTAGAATTTAAGGGCTTTTGATTTAAGAGTTAAGAATGAAATTAATTTATTTACACTGACTCAAAACCACTTCCACCCTACCTTCCCAGAACTCCTGAATCACAACGTTTGGATGATAGTTTTTTAGGATTTCATAATTTAGATCACAAGGAAATTCATTATCATAAAAACTTTTAGAAAAATGTTCTGACATATAACCAAATAGATCACCGAAATAAGAATCCTGATAACCAAAAATAATTGGCAAATTTTTATTAGAATTTTCGAAAAAATTTAATTTATGAAAAAACTTAATTTCTGCCGCAGTTGGCGTAACGCGATGATAAGTTTGAGCAAATTTCGGAACTAATTCATAATTACGATTTGTAGTTTCAATGCCCATAATATCAGAAATATCACCGCGAATAAATTCATCTTCTCTTTCTAAAAAATCTTTTCGCAAATGCGGTTTTATTTTTAGCGCTTTAGCAATTTCAACATAGCCGTAATGAGCGCCACGCTTGTTCCAATGCGTGTCAGTTTTGTGGTAAATTACTTCATTTTCTTTAGCTTTTTTTAAAGTCGAACGCAAATCGACCAGCGGAAAATCAGGATATTTTGCTTTTAGCGCATTTAAAAATTTATCAATTCTATGCGGCTCATTTGGCTTAATATAATCCGGCAAAAACTCTGGATAAACTGTGCTTTTATCGGCGGCAATTATCAGTAAATAATTGATATTTTTTTCGCGCATTTTTTTCCAATTTTCTCCAAATGATTTTACGCCGCGCTCAATCATTTCATCAGAAATTGTTGCCATTCCGCGAGCATCGAGAAGCGAATTATGATTATCAAAATAAAACCAACCATCTTTACCAACAACAGCGCGCGCATCTGGAGATTCATCAAAAACCTTGTCCATCATGTGACTGTTTAAAGAAACCAGACTTTTGCGAAATCCATAATTATCGTTAAAATATTTTTCGAAATTTTGAGGGAAAGCTTTTAACTCGGCAAAATTTTGCGGAAAATCTGGCTTTGCAATTGGCTGACGCTTTTCAAATAAATCTTTAACTGGTGAAAAATGAAAAATGCTGTCTAAGGCTGGAAGCGCGAGAATTATGGCGAAAGCTGTGATTAAGAGTTTGTTTTGTTTCATTCGAAATTAAAACTGAAAATAAATAAACGGATTATGCGTTGCTGCCGAAAGTCTGGTTAAAGATAACACTAAAATCGCGATTAAAACTGCGTCAAAACTCAACATAAAAATTCTGTTTTTAGAGAATTTCTGCATCAATTTTTTCATCAAAGGTGAAAATCCAATCAATGCCAAAACAAAAGACATCCAAATAAAATGCGATCTCATTAATCTTGCTACATCATTAGAAATTGCCGCAATTTCATTTCCCGAAAACATAGTTTTTAAAAAGCCTATTGAATGAGTTAAATCAGGACTGCGGAAAAAAACCCAGCCAATCATCACTACAAAAATCGCATAGAAATTCTGCATAATTTTTGGCATAAAATCCAAAAAAATTTGTCCGATTTTTAATCTTTCAAATACCAAAAATATGCCGTGAAACATGCCCCAAATTATGAAATTCCAGCTTGCACCGTGCCATAATCCGCAAAGAAAAAATACTAAAACTAGATTGAAATATTGACGAGCAATTGAGACGCGATTGCCACCTAAAGGAATATAAACATAGTCGCGAAACCAAGCAGAAAGCGACATGTGCCATCTTCTCCAAAATTCTTTTATTGATCTTGAAATATAAGGATAATTAAAATTTTCTGGGAATTTAAAACCAAACATTCGCGCCAGCCCAACAGCCATATCGGAATAGCCGGAAAAATCGAAATAGATTTGTAGTGTATAGCAAACAAGACCAGCCCAAGCTAAAGGCGAATTTATTTCGGTTAAAGGCGAAGAAAAAATCACATCAGCAAATTCGCCAAGTGGATTGGCGATGATAACTTTTTTGCCCAAACCAATTATAAAACGGCGAATTCCATAAGTTGTGGCGAAGAAATTATGACTACGTTTGGTTAAATATTTTTCGATAAAATTATAACGCACAATCGGCCCGGCGATTAGCTGCGGGAAGAAAGCGATGTAAAGCGCTAAGTTGAAAATATTTTTTTGCGGGCGACATTTTCTGCGATAAATATCGATTAAATAAGAAATGGCGTGAAAGGTAAAAAATGAAATTCCAATTGGTAAACTGATTTTTTTATTGGTGATTTGCAGCGAGAAAAGCTGGTTTAAATTTTCAATTAAGAAGTTGGAATATTTGAAATAACCAAGCAGCGCTAGATTAAAAATGATGGCAATTGTGATGAAAAAATTGCGTGATTTTTTGTGAATTAATATTCCAAAAAAATAATTCGCCGTGATCGAAAATAGCAAAAGCCCTAAATAATGCATTTCGCCCCAAGCGTAGAAAAGCAAGCTGGCGATTAGCAAAATTGAATTTTTAACATTTTTTGTCGCCAGTTTTTTGGGCGACAAAAAATAGAAAAGCAGCGTTAAAGGTAAAAACGCGAAGAGAAAAATATTAGAGCTAAAAACCATGATTTAGTTAATTCTTAGAGATTTTAGAAGCGTTTTAGTTGCGACTATCAACCCGACTATCAACCCGACTATCAATCCGACTATCAACCCAGGGGCGATCATATTCTGGAGCGCTTTCAGAAAGTGGTTCTGATGGAATATCGGCGTAAATTTCGCCATTCATTTTAATAACTACACGTCCGCTATTAGTTACAATTCCAATTACCGCAAAATCAAGTCCCCATTTTTCGAAAATTTGTTTCGCAAAATCTTCGCGTTCCGGTTTAATAATCATCAACATTCTTTCTTGAGATTCCGAAAGCATGATTTCGTAAGGTGTCATGCCGGTTTCGCGTTGCGGCACATTTTCTAAATTAAGCTCAATTCCAGTGCCACCTTTACCTGACATTTCAAAAGATGATGATGTTAAACCCGCCGCGCCCATATCTTGAATTGAAAGAATGCAATCTGATTGCATCAATTCCATGCAGGCTTCGAGTAAAAGTTTTTCGGCGAAAGGATCTCCCACTTGAACAGTTGGGCGCTTGTCTTCGTCACCTTCTTTAAATTCGTCAGACGCCATAACCGCGCCGTTAATGCCATCGCGACCGGTTTTTGAACCAACATAAACCACTGATGCACCAATTTCAGAAGCAGCAGAATAGAAAATTTTATTCGAATCCGCTAAACCAACCGTCATCGCATTTACGATTATATTGCCATTATAACTTTTATCAAAAGTAACTTCGCCGCCAACAGTTGGAACGCCAACGCAATTACCATAACCGCCAATTCCCGAAACCACGCCGTTAACTAATTGTTTAGTTTTTGGATGATTAATATCGCCAAAACGCAGCGCGTTTAAATTAGCAATTGGGCGCGCGCCCATGGTAAAAACGTCGCGTAAAATTCCACCAACACCAGTCGCCGCACCTTGATAAGGTTCGATAAAAGATGGATGATTATGACTTTCCATTTTAAAAACCACCGCTTGCCCATCGCCAATATCAATTACGCCCGCATTTTCGCCGGGTCCGCAAATCACCCACGGCGCGGTTGTATGCATGGTTTTCAAATGTTTTTTAGTCGATTTGTAAGAACAATGTTCCGACCACATTGCCGAAAAAATTCCCAGTTCAGTAATTGTCGGCACGCGCCCTAAAATTTCTAAAACCTTGGTATATTCGCCTTCGGTTAAATTATGGTCTTTAATTAATTGGGGAGTAATTTCGATTGCTTTCATTTGTTTTATTTTAGAAGTTTTAATTTTTAAATTTGACGCGTTACGCCTTGATTTGGAACTTTATTACTCTTGTCCACAAAATTCAAATTCTGTGAACTAGAATCATCATCTTTCTCATCTTCTAAAACCAAGCCCCTCATGCTATCAATAGCTTTTTGAATCTCCTCTTTATTTTGCTGCCCTTCAACCTCATTTCCATTTTTCCCACCCAAATCGAATAGGCCTTTAAGACTATCTAGCAAGGATTCACCCTTATCTTTCTCAATTTCACCCATAACCTCTTGAGCTTGTTCCTGAGACATATCAACTTCTATATCTTCAGTTTTTGAAGTATTGTCTTTATATTTAGTAAGTTTTTCCGCTGGCACTTTCCCGGTACCCCCACCTTCTGCAGCAGATTTGATGTCAGAAATTTTAATAGAAATCATCATAAAAACAATTTGCTTATCACCATCACCTTTACTTGCATCCACCTCATCTTTCATGCTATCTTGCAAACCATTTCCAAAACTATCTTTTTTGTCTTTTTTATCATTATCACTACCATCTTTTTCTAAGTTATCTTTATCTTCTTCTCCATCAGTAAATAATTCTTTTTCACCTTTTTCGTTAGTTCTTACTCCAAAAGAAAAAATATCTTCTTTTTTGGAAGAATTTTCGTTGCTGTTTTCTGAATCACGATTTTCAGGAATAATATTATCAATATTTTTCATATAAATTTTTTATTAAATTGAATAATAATTAAATTTTATCAGCAATTTCGTTAGGAAAACTGTAATTTCCCGTAACCATTTGCACATCGTCGCAATCTTCTAAAGCATCGATCATTTTTATAAGTTTTTGCGCTTGTTCTAGATCGGCAATTTCCATGCTATTTTTTGCTTTCCAATCAAATTTTGCCGAAAGCGGATCTTTGAATTTTTCGGTTAGAGCGTCGCGCACCGCGCCTAAATTTTCTGGCTGTGTAATTACAATGTGAAGTTCGTTTGACGATTCAACTTCCTCGGCTCCAGCTTCCAGAGCGGCTTCAAACATTGCTTCTTCGCTGGCAACTTTGCCGTCAAACTGAATTAAGCCGATATGATCAAACATAAAACCAACCGATCCGGTTTCGCCCAAAGCGCCTCCCGCTTTGGTAAAAATGCTGCGCACCTCAGAAGCGGTGCGGTTGCGATTGTCAGTTAAAGCTTCAACAATAATTGCAATTCCACCCGGAGCGTAGCCTTCATAGCGGATTTCTTCGAAATTATCACCTTCACTTCCAGCAATTACTTTTTTGATTGCAGCATCAACACGATCTTTGGGCATGTTGTTAACGCGCGCTTCAATCATGGCATTTCTTAAACGCGGATTGAAGTTGGGATCAGGCTGTCCGGTTTTAGCGGCAACTGTAATTTCACGAAGAATTTTGGTAAAACGTTTAGCTTTTTTAGCATCTTGCGCGCCTTTGCGATGCTTGATATTTGCAAACTGGGAATGACCTGCCATGAATGTGAGAAGTTGTTGATTACTTTAAGATTCCGCCAAATTTAATCGGTGATATTTTTTTGGCAAGACCTGTGGCATCATCAATTTCAACAATTGTGGCGCATAAAGTTGCTTCACCTTGCGCTGGTTCCATTCTAGCGAATTTACGTTTTTCTAAAAACATACGAAGCGGCACGGTTTTTTTCATGCCAATTACTGAATGGCGCTGTCGCGTAAATCAACAAAAATTGCATCAACATCTTTTTTTAAAACCTGAGTTTCAATAAGCTGTTGAGCGTCTTCAAATGGGCATGAAACGTGATATTTGGTAAAAATCTGACCTAAAAGATGAATCACTAAAACTTGTTGTTTTGGCGAGCTCGCCGATTTTTAGGAGTTTTTCATTTTTTGGTTCTTCTGTTTTGTCTTCGGCCGTAATTTGTCTCAATATAAAACATATTTTCGCCCTCAGTAATCATCTCGGTACCTTTTGATTTACAAAAGATTGCCTTTGCTGAGCTTACCGCGCGCTATGTATTTCTTTAATCACCAGATTCATATTTATAAAACCCTTTGCAGAAAAATTGTGATATTGTGTTGATCTGACCCGATCTTAAGCACTGTTAGCTAATTAATTTTATTTCAAAATCTGAAATAAAATTAATTATCTAACCAAGTATCTACTTGCAAAAATAACAAACTTATCCAAAAAACTTTTTACCACAAAGTTAATACTTAACCATGAAAACCCTTCCGAAAATTTGGCACCTTACCAAGAACTTCTTAGTGCAACTTGCTCTTATATCACTTGTGTTAGAGCAGTTTATTTTTATTTCTACCGCTACCGCTCAAACTCTTCCAATTACTCCAGACGGATCGACTAATACTCAAGTTATGCAAACTGCTTCCGGTGTTGATCAGATAAATATTGCCGCTCCCAATACTAACGGGATGAGTCACAATAAATTTGAAAATTATAACGTTAATGCTGGTGGTCAGATCATTAACAACTTTTCTGGCAAAAATTCTGCAGAAATCGCTGCTGTTGGCTCTGGTGCGACTGCCGTTACTCAAACTCAGATTGCTGGTCTTATAACAGCGAATAGCAATCTTGCATCTTCAGGAAGTGCTAAAGTAATTCTCAACGAAATCACCTCAGGAAACACTTCTCAACTTTTAGGTTACACAGAAATTGCCGGCACAAAAGCAGATTTAATTTTGGCGAATCCGAATGGGATCGCATGTTTAGACTGCGGATTCATTAATACCGCAAGGCTTTTGATGGTAGTTGGAAGCAGCAACTTTGATGCAAGTGGCAATCTTGGATTCAACTTAAAAGAGCAGACCTTACCTAATCTTTATGTTCCGCTAATAACGATTGATGGACTGGGTCTTGACGTTACAAGAACCACCGCAACTGACATAATAGCCTCAAGTGTAAAATTACTTTCTTCAATTTATGGCAGTAACAGCAATTCGTTAACCATAAAAACTGGTGAAGGTCGATATGATTACGCCACAAAAACGATAGACCTCTCAAACGCGAATGCCGAAAACAAACGTTTGGGGTCGTTTTCTCCGGTTTTTGCAATTGACGCATCATCTCTTACTCAAATCCAAGCTGGTCAGGTTTATTTAATCGCAACCAAACAAGGTGTTGGTGTGAATATGGAAGCGGAAATTTTAGCTTCATCAACGGTTAATATCGATGTTAATGGAGATGTTTATTATTCAAAAATTTCTGCGGGAGACACTGCCAACCTCACCTCAACTCAAAAAATTAAAAGCACTGATTCTAACTCCTCAATTTCTGCGCCAACGATTAATGTGACTGCAAATGAGTTTCAGAATTTGGGACTTGCTTCAGCCTACAATTTAAACATCCAAAACAGCGGAACTCTTAATAACCTTGGTGATATCGAAGCGCTTAATCTGAAACTTTTCAACATCGCCAACATCAATAACTCGGGTTCAATTTACGGAGAAAATTCACTCAGCATTTCTGGTATAAATTTAACCAATGATTCTTTGGGAAGTATTTTTTCTCCGCAGAGTTATTCAGTGGTTTTGGCAGGTCTTTTAACCAACTCGGGATTAATAAATTCAGGAAATGATCTAAGCGTAACTTCAAATCAACTTATCAACAGTGCTGAAATTTCTGCACAAAATAATCTGAATTTTGTAATTGCTAATTCCGCAACCAACTCAGGCAATTTAATCGCGGGCAATGCTCTCAATTTAACAGCCAATTTCTTTAACAATTCTGGCGCAACGCAATCTAGTGAAGATTCAAATTTTAATTTGGCATCTTTAACCAATTCAGAAACCGCCTCGATTTATTCTGCAAAAAATCTCACTCTCAACTTAAGCAATTCACTAACAAATTCCGGCGAAATTTCTTCGCTTGGAAATTTTGCAATTACAGGAACTTCTGCGATCACTAACTCAAATCAGATTCTTTCAAACTCTAATTTGAGCATTATGGGCAGCAGCTTGAACAATAGCGGGGCTGGCATTATCGCTTCACTAACAGCATCCCTAGCTCTAGCATTAACTGGTGATTTAAAAAATAATGGTGAGTTCGATTCAACAACCAATTTAACTGCAAGCGCAGCGAACTTTACCAACTCCGGCGTGATTGTTGGCAACCAATTAACTTTTGTTAATACAGGTGACATCACAAATTCTGGCTCAATTGGCAGCAACAATGATTTAACTTTATCTGCGACAAATCTTACCAACTCGGGATTAATTCAAAATCTTGGTGATGCGCAAATTAACTTGAGTGGAAATCTAACCAATCAAGCAAACGCTTCAATTTATTCGGGAGAAACTCTTGGCATTACTGCAAGCGGTTCTTTGGCAAACTCCGGTGAGATTTCCGCTGTGACTTCAGCAACTTTTAACATCGCGTCACTTGTTAATTCGAGCAGCATTTTAGCGAATGATAATCTCACCATTAACTCTGCCTCAGTTCAAAATCAATCTGATGCAACACTCGCTTCAATCAACGGCTCACTGATTCTAAATCTTTCTAACTATCTAACAAACTCAGGAACAATTTTTGCTAAAAAGAATTTAACTTTAGCAAATCTCACCAATAATTCTGCGTTAAACTCAGTTACAAATTCAGGAAATTTCCAAAGCATTTCTGACTTTTCTCTAATCTCAATAAGCCTTGATAATTCAGGCGCGATCAAGTCATTCGGTACTAATTCAATTACTGCTAGTTCACTTTCAAATCAAAATGATGCGCTGATATTTTCGAACTCTGATTCAACGATTACTTCAAACACTTCTTTCGCCAATTCTGGCAGAATTTTATCAAACGGAAAATTTGATTTAACCGCAGCTCTTGCCACCAACAGCAGCGAAATTTTTTCTGTGGGAGATTTAAAATTAACTTTAACAAACAGCTTCTCCAACTTTGGCTCACTTAGTTCTCTTGGCAAAATTGACATCAGCAGCGCATCATCAATCATCAACTCAAATCAAATTCTCAGCAACGACACTTTAAGCATTACCGCAGTAAATCTAAGCAGCAGCAATCTGATTCAGTCAAATGATGATTTGTCTTTGAATTTGGTGAGCTTAAACAACACAAACAATATTGTTTCTGGTGGCGCGGTTAATATTTCTGCATCGGGAAGCGTTTCAAATAGTGGCATTCTTGAAAGTATTGAGAGCTTTACAATCAACGCTGGCAGCTTTTCTAATACTGGATCTTCATTAATTTTAGCTGGCAATGATTTAACAGTTCGTGCTTCAAGTATTAATAACCAAAACACCAAACCATCAACTTCAATCATCACTTCTGGTATGATTTCGGGAAATGGCGCAGTAAATCTTTTAACCGATACTTTAAACAATAATTCGGGTTTAGTTGCTGGTAAATCAACTTCTGTTTCTGCGCTTAACGCAGGCAGTGTGAATATTTACAACACTCTTGGCGCATTTATTTCAACAGCAGAAATCAGCTTAAATCTTGGCAATATTGATTACACAATCACCGGAACTGTTACGGCGAATAATGTTGATATCACTGCAAGCAATATCACAAACCAAGGCAATGTAACGGCTAGTGATTATATCAAACTAAACGCCACCGGCGTTAGTGGCAGCGGAAATATCACCAACGGATTTGTCAGTGGCGATAACTCAAACGTGCAGTTGGCGGCCGGCACTTACATCGACCTTATTGCTAAAAATAACATCAATAATTACGGCACAATTTCTGCAAGCACTGATCTCACCCTTACCTCAACAAATGGCGCGATTAACAACTACAAAAGCATCATTGGTGGCAACAAAAAAACTACGATAAATGTTGCCAATAGTGGATTTACTAATGTCACCTCAAGCTCGGTTCTCACCTCAAATAATAATCTTATTTTCAACATAAGAAACTTAACTAATTCAGGTGAAATTTCTGTTGCAAACAACCTCACCGCCAACATTACAAACAACTTATACAACAACCCAACCGCTCTGATCTGGTCAGGCAACGATGCCACGTTCAATGTGGCTAACATTTTTGTTAATAACCAATCTGACATTTACGCCAACAACAATCTAATCATTCAAAAAAATACTTCGCTTAACGCTCTGTTAAACAAAGCCAGCTTGGTGCAAAACATCTCAGGCAACATCGAAACTTATGCTGGCGATATTGTAATCAACGCTTCGACACTCACCAACCAAAGAAGCTCGATGAAAACTCAGAGCTATACTTACTGGCAAAGTGGTTGCCACTTCCACAATCACGAATGCCACTATGATAGCAGTTACACCGCTTCAGCAAGTGGAACAGTCGGTGCTAATTCTAGCATTACTTCCGGAAGTGATCTTTCTCTAAATCTCGGAACTCTTAACAACAACTCAGCAAGCATCTTAGCTGTAAAAGATGTTCAGATTGATGCTCCAATTATAAACAACACCAGCAACACTTTTGAATCTTATCAAAATCGCGTAAATGACTGGTGGGGCTGTTGCAATCCTTACAATTGGCTTACCACTTACAAACCGAGCAGCATGTCTAAAGAATCTTATTCTGCATTCATTAAAGCTGGCGGCTCTTTAACTGTAACGCAAAATGGATCAGTAAATCCTAGCTTCGTAAATGGCAGCAATGTTACTCAATACTCATCAGTTGGCAGCACCTCAAGTCAATTGCGTTCAACTACAGTTAATTATGTCGACAGCTACACTCTTGGAGAAACTGGCGTCGTAAATATCGACCTTTCTTCAATTACTAATGCTATTAGTGGAAGTAGTTATGCAAGTGGAGGTTCTGACTTAAGCCTATCAAATACCTCAACTTCGTCACCAACTTCTGTTGCTGCTTCAAGCATAACAAAAGGCGGCATTTCTAACCCAACTGGAATTATTGATAGCTCTTCAGTTTCTGCATCAAGCACAAATATTGCCTCTTCATCTCTAACCGCATCTGGTTCAAGCACAATTTTCTCAGGCAACTTCAAAATCAATCTTGATTCAAGCGCCACAACTCCACTTGTAGAATCTCGATCCCAATTCACTGACATATCGAAATTCTTCGGTAGCTCTTATTATTTTAACCAGCTTGGTTTGAATGGATCGGAAGTTTTAGCTGACATTGATCGCCAAGCCCGAAATACAACCGCCACCAGAATTTTGGGAGATTCTTTCGTCGAAACTAAACTCATTCTCGATCAATTAAAATTGCTAACCAACGACTCACTTTTTCTCTCTAAAAATATCACTGATTCAAATCAACAGATCAAAGAACTTTTGGATAACTCAATTGCTGAATTTGCTCGTCTTGGATTAAATGCTGAAGATGTTGTAATCAAAGGATTAACCACTGCTCAAGCCAACTCTTTAATCAAAGATGTTGTTACCTTTGAAACCACAAAAGTAAACGGCATCAGCGTTTTGGCACCAAAAATTTATTTGAGTCAGAATACTAGAAGCAGACTGCTTAACACAGATGGCTCTCTTGCTAACAACGCGACTCTTTTTGCCAAAACAGATTTCACAATTGATTCACCACTATCGAATATGAACAACAGCGGCTCAATTGTTAGCGATGGAAATTTAACGCTTAATGTTGGAACTCTAACCAATGCCTCAACTTCTTTTGGCGGGCTTTCTGGTGGAATTGCGTCGATTGCAAAAATCAAATCTGGTGGCGATCTTACCATTATCTCGAACACCTCGGCTCCAAGCATCTCAGGAATCACATTACAAAATAGCATTATTGATTCAGCTGGAAAGCTTTCCCTAGCGGCAAGCAACAACATTTCAATTGCCAACGACAAAAATTTTAAGGTTTCTTCTCTTGATTTCGCTCCTTCATCTCTGACATTTTCTGCAAGCTCAATTAAGGATGATGCAGCTACGGCACGCAGTGGTTTAGCATTTAATGCCGCTTCTGATATTCAAATCACATCTCTTAGCAACATTAGCGTTGCTAACAATTACTTTAACACCGGCGGCTCAATCTTCATGAGCGCCACAAATGACATCAGCAATTCTAACTACACAATTAAAGCCTCAGAAAACGTGGTGATGTCTGCCGGCAATAACATTAACAACATTCAAACCACTGCCAACAGCAGCGAAACCAGAATCGAAGCCGGCAACATAGTTTCGCTGGATGCTGGCAAAGATATCAACAATATCGGTGCCAGCATCAAAGGTGGAAGTCTGGTTTATATGACAGCGGGAAATGACATCAACAACCAAGCTTTAGTTAATTACACAATAAATGGCAGCTCTACAAACTCAGATGGCAGCGCAATCACTGAATCTCAAGCTCTTGCTTCAAATGCGCGCTATATCAATTCAAGTTTAGTTTCTCATGGTAATATTGAATCTGGCGGCAATTTAGTAATGGTGGCAGCCAACGACATCAACATCAAAGGTTCAAACATCACCTCAGCCGGAGCCTCTTACCTTGAGGCAACTAATGGTAACATCAATATCAGCACCGCAGCGCTTCGTGATAAAACCTTTGCCGAAGGTGGAAGAAAAAAAAAGCATTGGGTCAGAGTCACCGATAACAGCACCAATATTGAGTCCAACATCACTTCTAGTGGAAGTCTTGATTTAGTTGCGAGCGGAACAACTGCATCGGTATCTGCTTTGGCTAGTGAAATTGGCAATATTAACATCACTGGTTCAAAACTTACTTCAGCAGATAAACTCACTCTTACTGCTAAAAATGACATCACCATAGCTTCTGCAAAGGATGCGACTTATAGCTTTGCCGCAGGAAGACTTGGCAAAGGCAAATCTTACTCGAGACAATCAAACTCAACCACTCAAGTTGAATCGGAACTCGCAACGACCAACAATGGCGATATCTCAATTGCTTCTGGCGTTGGAAATACTGACACGATTGGTTCACCAAATGCTCATGGTTCAATTGCTTTAATTGCTTCAAAACTTACTACAAAAGATGCGGATAGTGATGCTTCAAATAATACCGAAACTGGAAACATAACTCTTGCCGCAAAAGAAAACGTGACAATTTCAAGCGCTCTTAACAGCAAATATTCAGAAAGCTTTTCTTCTAAAAAAGGAATGACCGTTAAAAAATCTTCTACTCAAATTGACGGCTCAGCAACAAATGTAAGCTCAGAGCTTGATGCCACCGGCGACATCGCAACAACTTCCGGCAACGATACCAACATTATTGCTTCAAACCTTTCTTCCGAAGTCTCTGGTTCAATCACCTCTGGTGGAGAAACCAATATTTTTAACGGATTTGATACGACAACTCACTACTCAAACATTGTTAAAGAGAACAAGGGAATTCTGTCACAAATTCCAGTAGTAGAGCAAGTCTTGCAAGTGGTTGACGTTGTTCTTGGTGGACTAATAAATGGCATTAGCGGTGGAAACTGGAATGCAAATGGCACCGCTGGAAATTCTAAAAGTCGCGTTGACGCAACAGCAACTACAGAAAAAATCGTCACTTCCAACCTCAAATTTGCTAGTAATTTAAACATCAACTCTGATCAAGACCTTGCAGTCAGATCATCAAATTTAACCAGCGCTTCGGGCGACATTTCCCTCACCTCAAATTTTGGAAATGTTTCAATTACCACAGCAACAGCTATCAATACCAGCAACTGGTTTGCTAATAACAAAACTGATCGCAGCAAAGCAAAAGAAGAAATAATTAATAACACTGGCACCGCGACAAGTTCAGAAATCACCGCCGGTAAAAATATCACAATAACTTCTTCTGAAGGTAGCGCTGTTCTTCAAGCGGCAAAATTAACTTCAGGAACCAAAAACATAGCTGGCAGCCAAGATATAACTGTAAGTGCAACTAACGGTAATATTTACCTTCTTGCTGCAAACAACATTTCTGAAGTTACTCACACTGATAAATCTAAAGGAACTTATTCTTTTAGTAATGGAACAAGTGGTCACATCAAAAGCAATGTAATAAATAATGAAATTAGAGCTGATGGCGGAAATGCTGGCAGCACTTCAGGAAGTATGGTTTTCGATACCACGAATCAAATTCTTGCTCAGTATAAAAACATTGACTTGGGAAGAGATGTTTCAATTTTTGCAAATGATGCCCAACTTTCTTACCTAAACTCTCTTGATCCAGCTAAAACTAACTTCAGTGCCGTTGACGAAATTCATGCAGATTGGGATCAAACTACAAGAGGATTAACTGGCGCAGCAATAGCAGCGATAGTTGTTGCTGCAGTTGTGGTATCATGCGTTCTCACTGCATGTCTAGCAGCTCCAGAAGCAGCAGCTGCGGGAGCCGGAAGTGGTGCTGCAGCTGCCGGAGCTGGTACTGGAGCTACTGCTGGAGCGGCCACGGCAACTGCTGCGACAGTTGCGACCACAACAACTGTAGCCAGTGTATCATTAGCTGAAATAGCCGCAGCTGCTGGATCTGCAGCACTAACTGCTGGGGCTACTACCGCAGCAACAACGGCCACAATTTCTGCTATAAATGCTAGTATGAATGCTGACGGAGATATTTTTAAACAACTTAAAACTATTGGCACTACCAGCTATAAAGACACAACTTCAACAGAAAGTTTGAGAAATATTGCGATTGCGGCTGCGGTGGCAACAGCTGCAACAGCGACAGTTAAAGCGAGTGGCGGAAGTACTACCGTGGAGCAAGGAAAAGATTATGCAGTTTATAAGCCAGATCCGAAGCTTATGGCGACAGATCCTGAATATGCCGCTGCTGTTAATGCTAAATACCCGAACTACAATGGAGTGATTGATCCTTCAGTGAATAATATTGGTCAGGCAAATTTAGCAAACAAAGCAGAGTTGGTTGGAACTAGAGTTCCTGACTTTTCTACCAACCCATTTACAAACAGTTTCTGGAGTGGGTTTATTAAAGAAAGTGGCCTCATCTCTGATGGAGCAAACAAAGCAGGTGGAATGAACGCAATGTCTACAATGCATGACCCACTAACTGATAACATATTTTTTGAAACTGTACCACTTACAACGCATCTTAGTATACCGCCAGCAATTGTTGTTGAATATTGTGCAATATCTCCTGCTGCTTGTGGAGCGTTTACTAGTAAGTTAAATAATAACAACTTTGGCACTCAAAAATGATAAGAAACTTAATTATACTGATTTTATGCTTAACTTTATCTAGCTGTATCGGCTTTAACAGTGCCACGGGGTTAAAATTTCAAACCGGAGATAGTAGGGTTGTAGAACTTAAGAATGGCGTATTCATTCACTTCGAAAGACCAATTGGAAACTGTGGAGTTAGAATGACTTTTTTCGGAATAGTGTTACCAGTAATTCCTGTGTGGTTCAGTTCAAATAGTTGCGAGAAGAGTTTTGATATAGATTTTGCTGGCGCAACTAGTGTTCCGAAATTAGGACAGGAAGCAAAAGTAAGGCTCAAATACAACGGTATAGTCTATGATTCGGTTGCAGTAGAAAAGTTAGTAGCGCTCTATGGAAAAAATGGAGAAAATAAATTGGAATATGGAAGAAGGTTTAAGTTCAAAATTGAAGACTTTCATAAGTTCAAAACAGCTAAAGACAAGGCGATGGTGGTCAGTGGTAAAATTGGTGGAAAAGAATTTACTGAAGAACTTCCGGTAAAATGGGGAGTTATTTTTTATAAAAATCCGAGTATTCCTTGGTAAAGCTGAAAATTTATTCTTCGAGCAAATTTTTACCAAAAAGACGAAACCAGAAACTATCAAGAGATAGTTAATTTGGTATAGGGCAATTGGATATATTTTTACAGGTAGGCTAAAACTAAGTTTAGCCTAGAATGGAACTTGACACGTAGTTTGGGAAATTCCTGATTTTTAAACCTTCTTCGCCGATAATTTTTTCTGAAAAAACTCAATAAAAGCTTTAATTTTTGGAGAGGTATTTCTTCCGGCGGGATAAACAATGTAAAACTCAGTTTCATTAATCGCTTCGTAATCTTTTAAAAGCACAACCAACTTTTTTTCCTTAATTTCATTTTCAACATCGCAAGCTGATTTCATCGTGATTCCAACACCGGCAAGGATTAATTCTTTAATAACCTCACCATTGTCACATTTAATATTTCCCTTGAGATCGCTTATCTCAATAACACCTTTTTTATTTTTTTGCTTGAATTTCCAAACCGCATTTTCTCCAAAAACTATACAATTATGATTCAATAATTCTTGAGGAGTTTTTGGGGCTGGATGTTTTTCAAGATATTTTGGCGAAGCGCAGACAATTTTTCGATTCATCATCAGCTTTGCCACTTCCAAATTTTCTTCAGTAGGAATTTGAATGCGTATCTGCAAATCAAAGCTTTCCTCAATGATATTAACCGGATTTTCAGTTAATTTTATATCAAGTTTAAGGCTAGGATATTCTCTCAGAAATTCTTCAAGATAAGGTGCGATGTGATATCTACTAAAGTAAGGCGGCAAAATAATTCTTAAAGTTCCGTTGATTCCTTTATAACTATCTAAAAAGTCATCTAAACTTTCCACTTTTTGTAACAGCGCATTACAATGATTGAGAAAATTGTGACCATCGGTTGTTAGATTTACATCTCGGGTTGTGCGCGCTAGAAGAGTCATTCCCAAAGCTTTTTCGAGATCGTTAATTCTAGTTGTAACAACTGTTTTTGAAATATTTAGCGCTTCTGAAGCTCTGGTAAAACTTTTCAATTTCGCAACATTAGTAAATGTGATGATGTCTTTTAAATCGTATTTCATTGGATTTTTTTAAGTTTGCAGATTTTTTATCGCGACTGCTTTTGCGAGTTTTTTTTAATAACGGATAAGTCTTCAGTTTTAGCTAAATTAGATGAGCTAGTCACCTTAAAAATACTAGAAGCTCTTTGTTGATTTTGATTTTGCTCTTCGCAATTGCTTTTTTGCACACTTTTGTAAAGCGCATAAGATGCGGCTGCAATTACGAAGCCAACTGCAATCATCTCTTCGCCTGAAAGTGACTTATTGTAGCCCATGCGGCGGTTAGTTTTTTGCACATTATCATGTAGAAATTCTACATCTTTAACGTGTTGATAAATTTCTTTAAGCTCTTCTCCCAAAGGCTGACTTTGGCGACCTTGGAATTTGTTAAAATATTCCACAACTTCTTTTTCAAATCCCATCATCATTAATCCCATTGCAGCTTCAGCATGTCTTTTGGTGTTTCCCGTTCCGCCCTTTCCATAGCTAATAACTCCTCCCTCGGCAATTTTGGCGAACTCAGTTGAGTTTCTGGCATTAACTGCTCGTGGGCAGCCATAGGTTGAAAGAACACCTATCAAATCATCACCAAAAATTCTTCTAGTATTGGCAATAGTGTTCAAAAAATAAGTTGGGTTATATTCCTCTGAGCCTGTATTTCCTCCGCCAGTGATGCGTACCACAACGTGATCGTCATTTTGGGCAATCATCGTCCAGTGGCTGTTAGTGATGGCAATTTCGCCAGTTGAACCATATTTTTCGATGATTCTTTTTATTCTGTCATTTTTTTTGAAAACGGCATTTATTGAAACGCCAGTTGCTGTTGTAATATCGTTATTGAGAGGCTTTTGTAAGCCAAAAGCATCTTCAACTTTATTAACTAAATTTCTTAATCTTGAGTCACTTAGAAACCTAGTTGGGGCATCTCTGTCAAACTCATAATCAACTTTATAACCACCTGTAAAATGGAGCTTGTTGGCGTAAAAATATTTGCCATCTTTAGTCATAACTCCAGCTATACGGGCATTTCCATCTTTATTTTTAGCAAGCATTATTCTATCAACTTCTTGACTTTCTAACCAAGTTGCACCTTGGCTTTCGGCGAATTGACGATTTGTTTCGTGATCATCAAATTTTATGTGAGTATCACCAGGGTATTTCCAAGCACTTTGGATTTCATCGCTTTTAAAGAAAAAATTTATCTCTTCTTTAGTTAGCTTTTCAGGATAAATTCCAGCTTTTCGAAACGACTCATTCTCATGTTCAATTTCTTTGCTATTTTGCTCGGTGAACGTGACGTGAATTGAGGCCGAATTTTCAATTGATCTTTCAACTCCGCCGCTGATGTTTAGGTCAGCCTCTTTTTCAACAACTCGCATTATTTCTTGCGATAAAACAGACTCCATGCGGTTTATATCGTGCTCGGTTAGTTGTCCGTTGCGTTTTTTATATTCTTGCTTCAGCCAGTTTAGCTCATTGCCGAAATAAATTTTGAGCTTCTTTGGATCGATGGTAAATTTTACGTCAATTTTTTTGTAATCAGAGTCTAAGACATCTTCTAAATTTGTACCTAAAAGTTGTCTCACAATCAAGATTGGCAGCAATGCATGACCAGTTAAAGTTTCGTCGGCATTTAAAGCATTGCCGTGTCTGGCATGAGATTGTTTGGCTGAGTGATTAACGTTAGATTCTTTATAATCTCGAGTGAGATAAATGACATCTTCAAGCCTATCCTTAACTCCAGCAATTATTTTTGACATAACCACCTGATCTTCTGCCGCTGGACCGCCAACGCATATCATTACTTCTTTATTTTGTTCTGCCTCGAAGTCTCTGGTGTGTTTTGGAAAGTCCCTAATATCCGAAATTTTAACCTTAATCGATCTAATTTCGTCAGTTGAATGAGGTGGTTGAGAAAAAATTTTATCTTCAAAAAAAGTTAGATTTCTGGCTGTATTACCAAAACCAAAAACGTTTCGCACTATATCCATGGTTTCTTTATCAGAGGTAAATTTGCCCTTCATATCTCTTCCTCTAGCAAACTGATCATCATGAGCCACCAGAAACTCCTTGATACTGGGCAAGTCATTTTTTCCACGCAGCGAATCAAGTAGATTTGAATGCATAATACCACTTCCATCTAGGCGAGAAAGCTCAAATGGCTTTGGTCCTGGTATAATTTTAACTATTTTTCTCATTATGTTCCGCACGATTAATGAATTATTTAAGGATTATTCGTGATTTAGGATGTGATGAATATGTGGTGAAAAAATCGATTCATTCAATGTTAGAGCCGATAAAAGTATTTTAAAATTATTTATCATGATGATTTTTGCTTCAAAATAAAACACTTTTTTGCTTTTATTTGTTTTATTTTAACAAATAGTTAATTCTTAAATTAAGAACAATTTAACTGCGATTAACTTTTGGTCAGAAAAAAATTATCAACCTCGTTGTCATATCACTGACTTCTAGTATAAGAAGAATTTTTTTATAACCATAAAAAATAATTCTTTAAAATTTATTTTTAAATCTAAATCCCAATGATTCCTTCTGCGGCAAAAAATTGTTCTGATTTCTCAAGTTCAGATTTCTTATTTGCAATTTCTCACGAACTAAAAAATCCATTAAATGCCATCATCGGATTTTCTGATGTTTTGCTTTCAGAAATGAATGGCTTAGAAAAATTTAATAATTCTCAAGCTTCGCTTCATGACTGCATGGATTATATAAATGAAATTAATCAAGCCGCTTATGAAATGAATGAATTAATACATGATCTTCTTGATATTGGCTCAGCTACAACCGGAAACTTCTCGGTAAATCTTGATAAAAAAATTAATATAAAAGATGCAATAGGAAGATCTGTAAAATTAAATTATAGTTATGCTTTAAGAAGAAATATTTCTTTAAAAATAGAAATTGCAGGTGATCTGCTCTCAATAAAACTTGATGAAAAACGAATTAGACAAATTTTAGTAAACCTGATTTCCAACGCAATCAAATATAGCCCTAAAAACACAGAAATCAAAATTTCTGCAAAACAAGTCACCACATGCGGAAGTGTTGCACCCAGCGGCACTTCCGTTACAAACAATAATTTTCTGCAAATTATAGTTTCCGATCAAGGTTTCGGCATGAATGAAGAGCAGTTTAAAACTGCATTTGAGAAATACCAAACCATCCAAAACCCCAACTCCGGCAAAGTTGATTCATTCGGACTTGGATTACCTATCGTAAAGCAGCTAGTTGAGCTGCAAAATGGAACTATCGAAGTTAAATCAGAATTAAATGTAGGAACGGAAATAAAATTAAGATTTCCTTATTTGATGTAAACGAGCCACCACCACCCGCAAACCGCCTAAAGCGTGTTGCCCTTTTGAATGGCGGAAACGTCATTCGAATTTCCTTGTTAGGTGAAAAGGCTTCTTCAAAAAAAAATTGAAGAAGCCTTTTTATTTTTAAATATCGGGAGCCACCAAGAAAGTCTTGGAAACTGGACTGCTTCGATAAACTAGTTCTGTTTTAAAGGGGCTGTCGCAAATCAACTTTTTCGTCGAAATTTTTGCAATTCTAAATTTTTTGAAAGGTAAGCGTACCTAGATGTACGTGCGTTTCAAAAAATTTAGAATTGCAAAAATTTCGACGAAAAAGTTGATTTGCGACAGCGCTTTAATTACAACAAACCAAATGATCTAATAAAAATAATAACAGTAAAACTCACCCGTCTTATGATTTTATAAAATTGAAATTTTTTTATAAAAAAATATTGCCTTTTTTGTATTTTTAATATTTTTTGCCCCAGCCTTTATTTAAAGGCTCAGTCAGTGTTTTCATCACAAGCGTTTTGACTCGTCAAATTTCCTCTCATCGGTAATTTAATTTCATAATCTTGTTGATGTTTTGTTGTGGCTAAAACGCTGGTGTCGTATTCACAAGTCACAAAACCAATCAATTATCATCCCAATGTCCCACCTATAGACAAAATAATTCTTGACAGGCTAATAAACACAAGGTTAAATGATAGATAGTTAGTTTATCAATTTTTTCTCTGTGTTTATGGACATTCTTTCTATCTTCAACACCTACAAAACTCAAACAAAATGTGTTAAACATTTAGAAAAGGTTAGATGGAATAACAAGCCGATCTGCCCTTACTGCTCAAGTGACAGAATCACTAAAAGAAGCAAAGAAGAAATCCAATCTCACCGCCATCATTGCGGAGCTTGCAACAAGTCCTTTTCTGTTACTGTTGGCACGATTTATCACGATACAAAATTACCTCTTCAAAAATGGTTTTTAGCAACCGCAATCATTCTTAACGCTAAAAAAGGTATCTCCGCCCGTGAGTTAGCAAGACAAATCAAAGTTAATAAAGACACCGCTTGGCGTATGGAAATGAAAATTCGTGAAGCAATGAAAGATGATGAGCAAGCAGCTTTATTTAGCGGAATCGTTGAATGTGACGAGTGCTATATCGGCGGCAAAAAGAAAAAAGGCGACAAGAAAAAAGATGATGACGATAATTTCATTAACCCGCGCGGCAGAGCTACTAAAAAACAAGGTGTGATTGGCGTTGTCGAAAGATCAAGCGGCAGAGTTAAAATTCAGAAGCAAGACAAGTTCAAATTTACCGACATCAAAGCCTTCCTAGAAAAGCATTTAGATTTCGGAAATACTCACCTCTACACAGACGATTTCAAAGGCTATATTCCTTTCAAAAGATTGCTTCAACACTCAACAGTAAATCACTCGCTAGGAGAATACACTAGAGGCGATATTCACACTAACACGATTGAAGGATTTTGGGGAATTTTTAAGAGAGCGTTTATTGGTTCATATCACCAACTAAGCAAAAAATATCTTCAAGCTTATATCGAAGAATGCTGCTTTAAGTATAACAACAGGCTTAACAAAGATGTGTTTGGATTGGTGATTGCAAACTCGGTTAGAGGTTAGTTTCTAAGCCTCTCTAAAGACGGAAAACTGGAAGAATGAAATTCTATTTTAAGATAACCAAGAATTGCTAGGCACCTTCTTAGTTCAATGTTGGTATTATCATTTATTACCTCCATTTCTTCATCATGTTTTTTGCCAAAAAAGCTCTTTGGTCTTCTATTTAATTCATCTATTACTAGAAAATTCTGCACCTCATCTAAAGTTTCTAAGCCCTCAAATAAATCTTTGTAATAAACCCAATCTTTAGAAGAAAAATACTCCATTATTTTTGCCTTCCATTGGCTAATGGCTTCTATCTGCTGGGTATTGGGCTTATTTTCCCCAATTTCATTTTGAAGTCTTTTTCCTTCTTTAGAAAAATTGTTCACTTCCTGAAAAATATCTTTGGAAATTTGACTAAAGAGCAAAGCTCTGTATGCATCAACAGGCTTCTTGATAAAATCATAAATCATGTAAATTATTATCAAAATACCTATTGGACTTACTGTAAATGCTAGGTATGTAAAAAACTCTTTCATGATTTCCTCCCATGAATAGAGCCAAACATAGCAGGCAGATCCGACAATGTAGCTGATGATAACAAATAAAAGCCTTTTACCTTTTGGTAAAAAGTGAAAACAGGAATTCTTAAAAGCGTCAATAAAAAAACTTTTATAAACGCTTTTAATATCGTTAAATGTTGTGGGTTGAATTTGTTTAAATTGCATATTTTCAAAGTTTGATTTCTAACAAACTTCAGACTATCCTTACCAAAATTAGAAATCAATCCGCCTTTGTCTATAGGTGGGACATTGGGATTATCATTATGAAAAAATTACTATCCTTATCCCTTCTATTCTTGGTATTTAACTGCGCCTTTCCTTCGACCAAAGAAGGTATGACAGTTAAAAATTACCAATCTCCAAAAAATATTGGTGATAAAATTTTTGTTAAAGAAGCAAAAGGTGGGTCAACTACATTGCCTTTTTGGACTTCAGAAATTCCAAACGATAATTTTACAGATGCTGTTAAAGAATCTTTACTGAAATCAAAAACATTCTCAAATTTTGCCAACAATTGGGAAGATAATTGGGGTTTAGAAATTGAGATAGTTGATGTTGATCAACCATTTTTTGGTACTGATATGACTGTATCAACTAACGTCAAATATACTTTATTCAAAAAAGGTAAAAAAGCTTATGAAACCACTATAAATGCCAGCGCCACTGCAGAAGTAAGCGATACTTTTTTTGCAGTTAAAAGGTTGAGATTAGCCAATGAAAGAGCCGCTGAATCCAACATTCAAAAATTCATCGAAAAAATTTCTAAGCAAAATTTATAGAAAATTAAAGAGGGCCTTCGGGTATTTAATTTTTTAACTAAAAAAACCATGAAAACATCTAAATCAAAACCAAATCACTTCTTAGCAGCCTTACCTTTAATTATATTTTTAACATCCTGCCAAAATCTGCATGATTCTGCTTCATCTGAGTCAAGCGCAATAGTTGCAAAATATAAAGGCGGGCAAGTTTCGCTGAAGGATGCGAATTTAGAGCTCAATTTACTGATCTCAAAAAATGAAAAACTGAAAGGGCTGACTTTTGAAAAATTAAATTCCGAACAAAAAGAAGCTGTGATCAAGGAAGTTATCTTGAACGAAATCACTTATAAAGAGGCTAAAAAAAGAAATCTCGATCAAGAAAAAGATTATCAAGAAGCGCTAAGAATTTTTAAATCGGAGCTGCTAAAACAAAAACTTTTAGTCACTATCGCCAAAGAGGCTACCGACGAAAATAGTTTGAGAAAAAATTATAACGAACTCGTAGAAAAACTAAAAAACAAAAAAGATTTAAGAATCAGCTATGTCGCAGTTAAAACTCAAAAAGAAGCGGAAACGCTTTATCAAAGAGTGATTAAAGTGCCTCGCTCTTTTGCTTCTTTGGCTAAGAAAAAATCGCTTGATCGGGAAACTGCTAAAAAAGGTGGAGATCTGGGTTTTGTCTTAGAAGACGGGCTTCCGGCGGATGTTTTAATAAAAGCCAAAGCTTTGCAAAAAGGTCAAATTTCAAAACCATTTACCACCAATGGAACATGGTTGGTAATCAAGCTTGATGATGAAAGAGCGGCGAAAATTTTACCTTTTGAAAAAGCAAAAGATGCTTTGGCTAATAATCTTGCGAAGAAAGCTACGAAAGATTTTGCCTCGCAAAGTTTGGAAAAAGCGCAGATTAATATTTTGGTTAAATAGCTTATCAAAGAGGAATTTAATCAAGAATAGCTAGAATCATGATTCAAGCATGACATCGAGATTTTTTTAGAAAAAGATTAAATAAATATTAACGAGACAGTAAAACTATAATGGCGCTGTAGCAAACCCACTAACAAAGGCTTCACAAGAGTTTTTGCTTTTAACACCACGTTTTAATGAACACCAAATATTTAAACCAAGCTTTAATCAGCTTTAAAATTCTGCCTTTAACAATTTTGTTTTTGTCGGTTTTTCATTTAGATTCGCTCGCCCAAAATGCTCAAAATCAACAAGATTGGATTACTCGTCAACAGCAAAGCACGCTTGAAAATGAAAAGCGCAATACTGAATTTGATAGCATAAAAAAAGAACATGAATGCAATAAAAAGGAAGAAGAAGCAAAAAAATTTCAACCTTTAGTTACGAGCAAGATCACAAAATGTATTTTGATCACAGAAGTTCATCTGCTCGATGCCAATTCACTTTCCAATTTCCGCAAAAAAAGAATTGTCGCGCCTTTCATCGGCAAATGCATGCAAGCAGAAACTCTAGCCAATATTATCAAGGCAGTTAACGATTATTATCAAAGTAAAAATTACATTACAACGCAGGTAAAAGTGCCAAAACAAAATCTGCAAAGTGGAATTTTTGAATTACAAATTATCGAAGGAAAAATTGAGAAAATTTCTTTTGGCAAAGATCGCCTAATTGAAAAAATGCAGAAATTTACTGCCTTTGGAAATGCTGAAGGTGACGTTTTAAAAATCGATGAAATCAATCAGGGAATTTATCAAATCAATCGCCTGCAATCAAATCAGGCGGTGATAAAAATTGAACCGGGAAGCGAAATCGGTCACAGTATTATCCAGATTGATAATAATAAAAAATTCCCCGCCAAATTCACAATTGGCAAAGATAATTTAGGCAATAAATTTACTGGAGTAGAGCGCACTAATTTTTCTGCAAATTTTGATAATTTGCTTTTCTTGAATGATAATTTCAATTTGAACTACAGCGCCAATCTTCACGATGAAAGTCAGATAAAAGATATTAAATCATTTTCGAGCAGTTTTTCAATTCCCTTCAAATACAGCACTTTCTCTTACGATTTTTCACGATCAGAATTTAAAGGTCAAAATGTCGGACAAAGCACCTCATCAACTTTAACCGGCTTTTCCCAATCAAATAAATTCACTCTTGATCACGTCTTGTTAAACCAAGTAAATTTACGACTTTCCACCAACACTTCCTTAACCGACAAATCTTCAGCCAGTTATCTTAATGGCGATAAAATCATCATTTCCGAAAGAAGACTTTCAATTTTAAATGTTGGATTCGCGGCTTCATCTTACATTAACAAAACAACCAGCATTTACATTAATCCTTCTTACTCGAAAGGTTTGAAAATAATGAATACAAAAAAAGATATGTCAGATATTTCTAACATAATTCCAAAAGCGCAATTTGATGTTTTTAAACTTTACGCCAATTTTTCTAAAAAATTTACTTTGCCCAAAATCAATGCGCCAACAACTTTTGTCAGCGAGTTTAGCGGTCAATATGCCAAGCAAACGCTTTTTGGTTCTGAACAATTTTCAGTTGGCGGCTATTATTCGGTTCGGGGTTTTAGAGAAATCTACATCAATGGTGATTCAGGCTATTATTTAAGAAACAAGATTAACTTCAATATCGGGTCTTTAATCAAACCAGAAAGCTTCGGATTTTTTAGCAAAAACTTAGTTCATCTTAACAAATTTTCCGTTGAACCATTTTACGATTACGGTTACGTCAAAAATAAATATGTTGATTCTGGCGCTGATGGCAGACTTGCTGGCGCAGGGCTTAAAACTATTTTCAACGGCAAATATTTTAACGCCTCTTTAACTTATTCATGGGCAACCAATCATTCACAGCTTGTCACTTCCAGCGCAAAAGAAAATAAACTAGTTTACTTTGAAATCAGCGCTAGTTGTTGTTAGTAATGTATTTATAAAAGACATCGAGTTCGTTTTTTTGAATCAGTTTTGATATATAACAAATTCACTATCTCTTGATAGCCATAACCTTGTCTTTTTGATAAAAATTTGCTCAGAAAATGACGCTGTATCACTTGATACAGCTTATATTTCCAGTCGCAATTTTTCCTCAAAAATACTTCGTTAGCCCTATCAAGAGATAGTTAATTTGGTATAAATAATTTTTAATGATGAAAAATTTCGCTGAATCAATCAGTCAATTACTGGCTCGCAAACCCGATTCCCACAAAGGAAATTTTGGTCATATATTGATTATCGGCGGAGATTTAGGAATGGGAGGCGCAGCAATTATGGCAGCTGAAGCCTCTTATCGCGCGGGAGCGGGAAAAGTTACAGTTTTGACGCGCAAAGAAAATATTACCGCACTTTTAGCACGACTTCCAAATGCAATGACTTTGCGCGATAATTCTTCAGCAGCAGAAATTCTAGCCGATAAAAGCTTTATCGTGATTGGCTGCGGACTTGGAAAAACTCAATGGGGACAAAAATTATTTACAATGGCAATGAATTCAAATTTGCCAAAAGTGATTGATGCCGATGCTTTAAATATTTTAAGCATGAGCCAAAAAACTTTTAATTTATCAAATTCGATAATTACACCTCATGTTGGCGAAGCAGCGCGGTTATTGAATATTTCAACCGATGAAATTCAGGAAAATCGTGAATCTGCTGTTAAAAAACTTTATGAAAAATTCGGGGCAATTTCAGTTTTAAAGGGAAAAGGAACTTTAATTTTCGGCGATCAAAAAATAATTCATCAATGTCCTTTCGGTAATGCTGGAATGGCAACGGCGGGAATGGGCGATGTTTTATCGGGAATAATCGGCGGCCTTATGGTGCAAGGATTAGACGGAGAAAAATCTGCGATTTACGGTGTAAATATTCATGCTATTGCCGGAGATTTAGTAGCAAAAAAACAAGGTGAAATCGGCATGATACCAAGCGATTTATTGAAATTTATTCCCCAAATCATCAATAATATGATTTAGCTTTTTAATGAATGTGAGCTTTAACCAAATTGAATTATTTATTTCTCGGTTGTAACTCGATAAAAATCTTTCAACATTTTTAGTCTTTCTGTCGCTAATTTTTTACTCCAAGCTTCTTCTTTCGAAATTTCATCAAGCCTTGCTCCGCCTAGTTTATTTTGTCTTTTAAAAATTTCTTCTAGTTCAACTTTTTTGCCATTTTTTATAATATCAAGAATAACTAAAAACATTGTAGTTCGACCTCTGCCACCGGCGCAATGTACATAAATTTTTTTATCTTCTGACAGATTTTTGATGAAATTTATCATACGAGAAAATTCTTTTGCTTCAGGAATATCAAAATCCCTGATCGAGAATCTTTGATATTCAAAACCATTTTTCTGGGCTAAATCTTTTTCACTAATTGCTTGATTTACGGTAATATTTTTTGGCGCCACATCTTCATACCAGCCACTTTCTTTATCTCTTTTTACAACTTCATTAATCACAATTTCATGATCTTTTTTTGCAGCATCGAGATGCAATTTTTCATCAGATAAAATTTCAGAAATTTCTTTATTTTGATTTATTTTTTCAAAATAAGATCGCCACGAAACTGGCTTTCCATTGATAAAGCCATGACTTTCTTGCCTCAAATCCACAATAACAATTTTTTCGTTTGGATATTTTTGACGCAATTTTTGTAATTCATCTTCAGAAAATTGCGCGCTAGAAATTGCGTTAATGCCAATTACCGACAAGTCGCGAAAATTACGCGGCATTCCATCTTTGCTGGTTTCAGATTTATCAAAAGTTAAAAAAGATGCGTTTTGTGCCATAGCTTGAGAGGCTGTAAATGTAAAAAATAGTAAAAAAATGGTTAATTTTAACTTCATTAGCAATTATTTTTAAATCACAGGAATAATTAATTTATTTTTCCCATTTCATTTCCAAATAAGCTTTGGAAAGGCTGATAGCTTTTTCAACTGCCAAAGAATTTTCGCGAAAAAGATGAGTTACAGCCTTTTTAATAAATTTTTGAGGATTTTCTTGTTTCGATAAAGCGCGATGAAGCGAATTATTTAGCTGATCGATAATAATTCCTGCCTGATTAAAACTTCCCGGATTTCTAAAATCGTCAGGCAATAAATTATCCAAAAAATCAGCGCGTTGTTTTTGATAATTTTCAACTTTATTTGACATATTTTTATTTTTAATGCACCAAAATCAGCATTAATATTCTGAAGGATGCGGTTAAAACATCGAGTTTTTTATGAAGATCTTTTTGTTCTAAATTTTCGAAAAGCTTGAAGCGCTGCAGCGGCAATGCTGTAAAATATTTAAGATATTTAATAAAAAAAATTTAGGAAATTAAGCAAATCATTTACATAATATCAAGCCCGAGTGGACCCCGTCGTGAAGACGGGGTGACAAGTTGGAAGTATGTAATTTAAGCACAATCATTGTTCCTTCGGGAATGCTAAGGAATTATTCCTTCGGGTAATTCCAAAGCATTGTTCCTTTGGGCAATGCTAAAGGATTGTTCCTTCGGGCAATGCTAAAGCATTGTCACCCCGTCTTCACGACGGGGTCCACTCGGGTCTGAGACCGTGTAAAATAATCTTCAAACAAAAAACTTGATCACTACCAAACTAACCTTCTTTTTTTATCATAAATTTATTTTTGATATTTAAGATATTTTATAAATGATTATTCCAAAACTTGCGCCGAATCACTCATTTATCAAAATACATTTTAGTTTTATTATTCAATGAGCTTATGGCGCTGTCGCGTAAATCAAGTTTTTCTAAGAAATTTTTGTGATTCTAAATTTTTTGAAAGGTAAGCGTACCTAGATGTACGTGCGTTTCAAAAAATTTAGAATTGCAAAAAGTTCGACGAAAAAGTTGATTTACGCGACAGCGCCCTTATCTGAGTTCACTTTTATTTTGAATATAGACTCTAGAAATAAATTCATTGCTTATAATTTTGCAAAAAATTTAATTTGTTAATTCAATTAATTACAGCACCGTCCTAAATAAAAAAATTTCACAAATCCATGTCAGATATCGGCAAATTAGTCAGTGGTTTCAGGGTTTTTAAATCCACAACTTATCAAAAACAAAAAGACATTATCGGGCATTTGATAGAACAAGGTCAAAAGCCATCTACTATGATTATCACTTGCTCTGATCTTCGCATTCCACCAGCAGAAATTTTTTCTACTAATCCCGGCGAAATTTATCTCGTTACAAATATGGGCGGCTTAATTCCAAAAAATGATGCCGAAGGAATTCACGGTATTATGTCGGCGATTGAAAATGCCGTAGTCAATATTGGCGTTGAAACCATTATTGTTATGGGTCACGCTAGATGTGCCAGCATTGAAATTATGATGTCTGACAAATTTGCTGCTGAAAAAAATGGTCTTTCAAAATCAATGAAAACTTGGCTTTCTGTTGCTGCCGAAGCGCGCGATGCTGTAAAAAAAGAAATGTTGGATAAAAGTCCGGAAGAGCAACAATCTTCTTGCGAGCACGAATCAATCATCGTTTCACTGCGCAATTTAGTAAAATATCCTTATGTCGCCAAAGCAATTTCTAAAAATAAACTGAAAGTTGTAGGTTGGCATTTCAACATCGAAACCGGCGACATCATGGCTTACGATCCGGCAACAAAATTTTTTGAACCGATTTCTTAGAACTCGTCTAATGAAGCTACAATATAAAAAAATCATCAAAATTTTTTGTATTTTTGTGATTTTTATTGCCGCGTTGGAACTTGCAACCGTAACGCTAAATGATTATTTTTTTAAAAAAGTTAGCAATGAAGAAGCTTTAAAAAGAGGTCTTGATAAATCTGCTGGCAATGCAATCAAACATGCTTATGCCGCGAGTCTTACTTATTCGGCGCTGCGCACTATTTATTTTAGCGAAAATTTTGCTGAAAATACTGTAATTGTTTTAGGAAAATTTAATGAAGTTGCCGAAATTATTTTTCGCCCGCAACGTGATTCCACTTTGGAAATGATGAAGGATTTAGGAAATAATTTAATCGGAATTGAAGCTGCAAAATTATTAGAAAAATACAACATGGAACGCTTGAGTTTGATTGGAGAATTGGCAGAAGAAAATATTTTATTTGTGAATCAGAAAGATGTTTTTCTTGATGGAGAAATTGTAAAAAAACCAGATTTTTTTATTGCGGAAAAATGGGCAAAAGAAAATAAAGATAAGATTCAAAAAAGAATAAAAGAATTTCAGAGAATTATCCTCTGAAACACAAGATTCTAGACACTGCTAATATAGAACAGATTTATAGAGAAAGCGCCCCCGATTCTTTCAACTTATTTTGCCAAACTTTCCAATCCGGCATAAATTTATCCATCAGCGCGTAAAACCTTTTATTGTGATTGCGTTCTAGCAAATGAACCATTTCATGAACTACAATAAATTCTAAACATTTCATGGGTCTTTTGGCTAGTTCCAGATTTATCCAAATTCGCCGCGCCTGTAAACTACAAGTTCCCCAGCGCGTTTTCATTTTTTTCACCCCGAATTCCGCAACTTTCACGCCCATTTTTGCTTCATAATCGGCAATTAAATTGGGGATTATTTTTTTTAATTGTGTGCGATGCCAATTATCCAAAATCTTACTTTTTTCAATTTTGGTCAGACTTTTTTTTATATGCAGTTCAATTACTTGATCTTTTATAATAAGAGGTTTTGCGACCCTTTTTAAGTCACTTTCCACAACTTCAAGCAAATATTCTTCACCAAAAATAAAATGTTTTTCGCCGCTAATAAATTTCAGCGGCGCAATTATTTTACGATTTCTGATTTCAAGCTGATTTTTTTTAATCCAATCAATTCTTCCCAATACAAATTTTTTAATCTGCACCAAACTACAACGCAGAGGCGCCGAAACCCTTACCTCGCCGTGTGGCGCGATAATTCTTAAACGCAAATTGCGCATTCTTTTTTGAAAAAGACGAAAATTTACTCCGGCAATTTCTAATTGTTTTTCGATGATTTTTTTTGACATTTAATTCTAAAGAAGGCTTGTGTTTTGGTTCTAACCAATTTTAAAAATCATGATAAAATTTCTTCAAACTAAAATCATTTTATTTCTTACGATTATGTCAATTTCATCAGAAGCAAGTGCTGCCAAAGCTGAAACCGCAATTTTAGCCGGCGGTTGTTTTTGGGGAATGGAAGAATTGCTAAGCAAACTTGATGGCGTTGTTGCGACAAAAGTTGGATATATTGGCGGCGAAATTGCCAATCCTGATTACAAATTAGTTTCAACCGGTTTGAGCAATTATGCCGAAGCAATTGAAATTACTTTTAACGCACAAAAAATTTCTTACGAAAAAATTTTGAAATTCTTTTTTACGATTCACGATCCAACAACAGTGAATCGCCAAGAAAATGATGTTGGCAGCCAATATCGCTCGGCAATTTTCTATTTGAATGATGAGCAGAAAAAAATTGCGCTAAATGTGATTGAAAAAGCTAATAAATCAGGAGTTTTTAAAAAGCCGATAGCAACGCAAGTTTCAAAAGCTGGAAAATTTTGGGTGGCAGAAGAATATCACCAAAATTATTTGAAGAAAAATCCGTTTGGTTACACTTGCCATCATGTTCGCGAGGAATGGAAGTTTTAGTTATTTGATGAATATTGATAACCCTAAAAAAACTCTTTAAAGGTAAAACTAGTATTTAGAAATCATTGCTATCTAATGCACCAACCTTGCTTTAAAAATTCTAAGGTGACACCGAAGTGTCAATTGTAGCGCTAATTAGTTGTTTCTTCTTACCTCGTTATGTTTGTCACACCGCATCTTTATGCGGTAAGTCCGGTTTTTTTGATAAAAAATAATTTAAATAATGACCTCTTTTAAAAATCTAAATCTAAACCCTAAAATCCTAGCTGCGCTTGAAAATAAAGGTTACACCACTCCTACTCCAATTCAATTGCAAGCAATTCCTCATGTTCTTGAAGGTAAAGATCTTCTTGGTATCGCCCAAACCGGAACCGGAAAAACTGCAGCTTTCTCTTTACCGATTTTGCACAACTTAACTGAAAGTGCCAAACCTGTAAAAAGCCATTGTGTTCGTACTTTGATTTTAACTCCAACCCGCGAACTTGCTTCGCAAATTGCTGATAATATTGAAATTTACGGCAAAGAACTTGGGCTTCGTTACGCCGTAATTTTTGGTGGCGTTTCGGAACGTCCACAAATTTCTAACATGCAAAAAGGCGTTGATATTCTTATCGCAACCCCAGGTCGTTTACTTGATTTGATGAATCAAGGTCACATCCGTTTCATGCATTTAGAAATTCTAGTTTTAGACGAAGCCGACCGCATGCTCGACATGGGTTTCATCAATGATGTTAAAAAAATCATCGCCAAAGTTCCGCAAGAAAGACAAACTCTTTTTTTCTCTGCAACCATGCCTGACACTATTGCAGACTTGGCTCACTCAATTTTGAAAAAACCAGTAAAAATTGAAGTAACTCCGCAATCAACTACAGTTGAGCGCATCGAGCAAAAAATTAATTATGTTGAAAGAGGCAATAAACTGCCACTTCTTAAACGTATTTTAAAACAAGAAGATGCCAAAAGCGTTTTGATTTTTTCTAAAACCAAACACGGAGCCAATAAAATCGTTGATTACCTTGATAAAAGCTCAATCGCGGTTGCGGCAATTCACGGTAATAAATCACAAGGTGCGCGCGAAAAAGCTTTATCAAGTTTTCGTGAAGGAAAAGTTCAGGCTTTAGTTGCAACTGATATCGCGGCTCGTGGTATCGATATTCCAGCAATCAGCCACGTAATTAATTACGACGTGCCGATGGATCCTGAAAGCTATGTTCACAGAATTGGTCGCACCGCGCGTGCCGGCAGACAAGGAATTGCGATTACTTTTTGCGATCCTTCGGAAACCAAGCTTTTACAAGCAGTTGAAAAAACCATTAAATATAAAGTTCCAGTTGATCGCACTCACCCATTTCATGGCGTAGATGCAAGTCCAGAAAGCACTGAACCGCGTCAAGAAAGACAACCACGTCGATCAAATGCAGTTCCACGCACTAATTCTGCAAGTTCAAGACCAGCTCGCGCTGGTTCTTCCGACAGAAGATCTGCACCTTCTTCAGATAGAAGAAGCGCACCTCGCCGCAATGAAGGTGAAAAAAGTGGAATTCTTGGATTAATGGGTTTTGGAAAAAAATCTAACGTAAATTATTCCGAAAGAAGACCAACTCGTGAAGGAAATTTTAATCGCGAAGGCAATTCAACCCACGCACCTAAAGAATTTAAAGACGATAAAAAAAGCGGTTTTGGTTTTGGCAGCTGGTTTAAAAAACCATCCGATTCCAGATCTGAAAGCAGAAAAGATGATTCTTTCGGCAATCGCGAAAGACCAGCTGGAGGAGGATTTAGAGAAAGATCTCCGGGTGCCGGAGCTAGAGAAAGAAGTGGTGAAAAAACTCCTCGCGAAAGAAGAGAAAATTCATCATCATTCGGTGATCGCAGAGAACGTCCGGCTTTTGGTGACAGACCAGAAAAAAGAGAACGCCCAGCATTTGGTCGGTCTGAAAGAAGAGAGCGTCCTGCATTTGGCGGATCTTCGGAAAGAAGAGAACGTCCAGATAATGGCAACCGCGAAGGCGCTTCATTTGGCAAAAGCGCTAGAACCGCAATGGTTTCAGGCGAAGGCAGAATTCGCGCCCCTCGCGAAAGAAGAGAAGGCTCATCTTTCGGCGATAGAAAACCTTTCGGTGAAAGAAAACCAAGTGGCTTTGGCGGAGGAGCAAGAAGATCGCCATCATCCGGCAATAGAGCTCCAAGCCCTAAAAAGCGTTGGCAGTAATTAGCAATAAATCTGGTTACTCTTTTTTTCCCGAAGAAATTTTTCTACCAAAAGTTGTGATAACTGGTTTTTCACCAGTTCTTACTGGTCTTTCTCTGTCAGTTTTTGCAGGTCTTTCTTTTTCCTCTCTTCTTTCATCTCTTGCCGGTTTTTGATTTTGGGCATGAGTTGTTTTATGATGAGGTTTGGAATATGGTTTATGTTGCGGTTTTTCTCTGTGTTTTGGCTCTTCTTTTTTTACATGCTGAGGTTTTGTAGCTGCTTTTTTTGGCTTAAATAAATCAGTTATAAAACTAAAAATACCGCTTTTTTTCTTCGGCTTTGCCTGCTGATTTTCTCTACGCTGCGGCTGTTTTTTGTTATCTCTTTTTTCCATATTGTTATTTTCCTTATATTTTTGATTTGAATTAGTTTTTTCTTCTCTTCTTTCTTGATGCGCTGGTTTTGCTTTACCAGAAAAAGGATGCGAATCATCAACCGGAATTTTATAATTAATCGCCTTCTCAACTGCTAATAAAAGCGTGTCGTCATGCGGATCACAAAATGAAATCGCAATTCCTTGTCTTCCGGCACGCGCTGTTCGACCAATTCTGTGAACATAACTTTCCGGATCAGACGGAATATCATAATTTATCACATGGCTGATTGCAGGAATATCAATGCCTCGCGCCGCAATGTCAGTTGCCACCAAAACCCTGATTTTTCCTTCACGGAAATTTATCAAAGCCTTTTCGCGCGCTTCTTGCGATTTATCGCCGTGAATTGCCGCAACTGAAACTGAATTTCTTCCCAGATAATCAACAACGTCGTCGGCACCATGTTTGGTGCGCGAAAACACGATTACGCTGGTAGCATCTTTTTGTTTTAAAATATGGCGCAGAAGCGACAATTTATCACGTCTTTCCACAAAATAAATTTTCTGGTCGATGCGTTCAACCGTTGTGGATTGTGGTGTAATTTCAATTCTGATCGGATTATCCAAAATCGATTTTGCTAAATCGGTAATTGCTGTCGGCATTGTTGCCGAAAAGAAAAGAGTTTGTTTTTTTTGGGTAATTTTAGCGATAATTTTTTTGATATCATTGATGAAACCCATGTCGAGCATGCGATCAGCTTCATCCAAAACCAACACTTCAACTTGCATAAAACGAATGTGACCTTGATTAGTTAGATCAAGCAAACGTCCCGGAGTTGCAATTAAAATATCTACTCCGCGTTGCAAAGCTGCAATTTGCGGACGATCAGGAACGCCACCATAAATCAATGCCGTTTTCAAGTTTAAATCCCTGCTATAAGCTTCAACATTTTCAGCAATTTGCGAAGCCAATTCGCGAGTTGGGCTTAAAATCAAAGCGCGCACACAACCACTTTTTACCGAAGTTCCACTTTTGGCTAAATTATGAAGAATAGGAAGTGAAAATGCTGCCGTTTTTCCGGTTCCAGTTTGAGCAATTCCTAAAATATCTTTGCCATCTAAAACTGATGGAATGGCTTGGAGCTGGATTGGAGTTGGAATTGTATAATTTTTTACTTCAAGAGCGGCAAGAATTTTTGGATTTAAATGAAGATTTTTGAAAGATGTCATTGGTAAAATATCGTTAAAATAAACTAGTGAATTGCATTACATACAAAAAGATTTCTAAATACTAACACTCATTTCAAAAATAATTTTTAAAAATTAGTTAAGAGTTGGTTCTATATCAAACTTAGAATAGAGATTGCGATTTTTATTCTTCATGTTGTTTTTCTTTAATGCCGCGAGATAAAGATTTTTTGTTTTAGACACTGTTAGCTAATTAATTTTATTTCAGATTTTGTGACATATTTTGAGCGCTTTTTTAGTAAAATTTTGATAAATATCTGGATTTTTTTTGAAAAATTTTACTAAAAAATAAGCCAAAATAGTGCTAAATATGGAATAAAATTAATTAGCTAACAGTTTCCAACATTAATTATGGTGTTTTTATCGCAATGCACAAATAAATCGTCTGGGATCAGTAATTAAAAATTATGTTTTTAATTATTTAAATTTCTTAGTTTTATATTTAGCTTCAGTTCGTTTCTTTTAACAAAAATTTCAAAAACTTATGGCAAATTATCTTATTATTTCGGCGTCAAGCGACATTGGATACGAAACCGCTGAAATGCTTAGAGCAAAAGGTCATAAAATTTTTATCACTTCCAGAGAAGAAGAAAAATTAGAAATTTTAAAAAACAAATTTGAGTGCGAAGGAGCCATTTTAGAAGCTACAAATTTTACCGAAGTGGAAAATATTTTTGACATTGCCATTAAAGATTTAGGAAGTCTTGAAGGAGTAGTTTCTTTTTCTGGTTCGGTAATTTTAAAGCCAGCTCATTTAACTTCTGAAGCTGAATTTTTTGCCACAATAAATGCCAATTTAACCACTGCTTTTGCGGTCGTAAGAGCTGCAGGAAAATTTATGAAAAATGGTGGAAGTGTGGTTTTGCTATCTTCAGCTGCTGCAATGCAAGGCTTGGCAAATCATGAAGCTATTGCTGCAGCAAAAGGTGGGGTTATTTCCTTAGCCAAGTCAGCTGCCGCAACTTATGCTGGGCAGAATTTACGTTTTAACGTGGTTGCACCCGGATTAACCAAAACGAAATTAACTCAAAAAATTACCAGCAACGAAGCCAGTTTAAAATTTTCTCAAGGCATGCATGCTTTAGGTAGAATTGGTGAACCAAGCGAAGTGGCAAGAGCGGTAGAATTTTTCTTGGATGAAAAATCAAGTTGGATTACGGCGCAAATTTTAGGCGTGGATGGCGGGCTTTCAAACGTTCAGCCTAAAGCAAAAATATAAGCTTTTCGGATATGTTTTACACAAAACTAAGAATTTATACTTTCTTAATCAGCAAAGATTTTTGAGGAAAAATCCTTTGGTGGCTGGGAGTATAAATTTGTGTTTTGGGATAGACCAAAATCAGATTAAAATTGTGTAATAGTATTGATGATATTAATTATCAGAGAAATATTGCAAATTATTTTTAAATGATAATCGTAATCATAATCTTATCAATTCCATTCATAATTATGAAGATAGTTCATGGTTTGCGGCGGATCAGATTTTAAGAATATATTTGCTTAAAACCAATCAAGCTAAATTTTAAAATGTTCAAAAATATTTTCGCCAGTTGCACTTCTTTCTATCGCAACTTTATTGCTTTTGCAGCAACTTCTTTAATTTTTTCCGGCGAAATTAAGGCAAGCGAATTATCTTCAAAGCAAATCACTATCTTACCACAGGTTACAGTTACCGCAGAATTCGCCAAAAACGAAGGCAATGTTGATGGTTACAAAACAGGTTCAACTCGTAGCTCAACAAGAACTGAAACTCCTTTGCTTGACGTGCCGCAATCAATTTCAGTTGTGACTCAAGATCAAATTCGTGATCAAAATATTTCCAATATGGGAGAAGCGATTAGATATGTTCCGGGATTCAATATTCAGCAAGGCGAAGGTAATCGCGATCAAATAACAATTAGGGGCAATTCTACTACTGCTGATTTCTTCATTGATGGCGCTCGTGATGACGCGCAATATTTCCGTGATTTTTACAATATTGATCGCATTGAATTTTTGAAAGGTCCAAATGCTATGGCTTTTGGTCGTGGCGGTAGCGGAGGTCTTGTGAACCGCGTTTCAAAAATTGCTGATGGTGAGCAAAGACGCAAGTTTGTTGCTTCCGGCGGATCTTTTAATAATAGAAGAATTGAGGCTGATTTTGGGGATAAGGTTAACAACAAGTTATCGCTTCGCGTTAATACTATGTACGAAAAATCAGGCACCTTCCGTCAATATGGAGACCTTGAGCGCTATGGCTTTAATCCAACGGCAGCGATTAAGTTAAGCAAAAATACCGACATTAAATTTGGATATGAACATTTTAGCGATAATCGTTTTAGTGATCGCGGAATTCCTTCATTCAATGGCGTTGCTTACAAAATAGATCCATCTAATTCATTTTTTGGAAATCCAAATGAAAATAAAGTAAGTGCAAAAATTAATTCGGGATATGCAACAATTACTCATAAATTTAATTCAAAGCTGGAATTAAGAAACTATACTCGCTATACGAAAAATTCTAAATTCTATCAGAATACTTATGCTTCAAGTTCTGTCAGTTCAGCGGGAAATCTTACTATTTCAGCTTATAACGACGAACAAGAACGAAATAACTTTACCAACCAAACTGATCTAACACAAAAATTTGAAACCGGTTCCGTTGCTCATACCGCTTTAATCGGCACTGAAATCACCAGACAAGATTCTAAAATACTAAGAAAAAGTGGTTTTTTTAATAATACTTCCTCAACAGAAACTGTATCAATAAGCAATCCTATCAGCTCTACTTCTTTAACATATCGTACCGCAGGAAGTGACAATAATAATAGTTCAAAAGTCAGAGTTTATGCTGCTTATATTCAGGACAAAATAGACATTAATAAATATCTGCAAATAACTGGTGGTGTACGTTATGATAATTTTGAAATTGATCTACTTAATAATCGCAATGGTCAAAGTTTCAAACGCATTGATAACTTAATATCGCCTCGCTTTGGCATTGTGCTTAAACCAAATAAATCAGTTTCAGTTTATACTAGCTATAGCGTTTCATATTTACCTAGCGCAGGCGATCAATTTAATAGTTTGAGTGCATCAAGCCAAACTTTAAAACCCGAAAAATTAGAGAATTATGAAATTGGCGCCAAGTGGGATGTAAATCCGAAACTTAATTTAGCTGCGGCTATTTATGAGCTTGATAGAACTAATACTCGCGCCAATGATCCCAACAATTCCGGCTTCTTTATTCTTACCGGAGAATCTCGTACTCGTGGAATTGAAATTGCCGCCACTGGAAAGATAACAGATAAATGGCAAATTATTGGTGGATATGCCTATCAAGATGCCGTCATCACTTCTACAACGTCTAGCGCCGCTGCTGGAAAAAAAGTTGGATTAGTACCGCATAATACATTCTCGCTATGGAATAAATATGATCTTACCAATAAATGGGCTACGGCTTTGGGCGCTTTTAGTCAATCAGATCAATATGCAACCGTCGATAACACAGTTAGATTAAAAGGTTTTACCAGATTTGATTGGGCTGCTTATTACAAAATTAATCCTTCATATCGCTTGCAATTGAATGTCGAGAATATTTTTGATCGCGGCTACATTCAGACCGCTCATAATAACAACAATATTCAACCAGGTTCTCCGCGCGCATTTAAATTATCTTTAGTGGCAGATTTCTAAAAATAACCCTTATGTCCAATAGACATAAGGAATGAGGATCCGCAAAGCAGGGTGCGACTCGTGTTGCGTTTCCGTATCTCGAAGGGATAAAGGAAAAAATAATTAACAAACTTAGGAAGGTTTTCCAAATTTAAGACAGTTTCTACCTTCTAACTAATTTATATTTTGTTTATATTATTTTTGGTAATTATCCCTTAAGGGCGCTGTCGCGTAAATCAACTTTTTCGTCGAACTTTTTGCAATTCTAAATTTTTTGAAACGCACGTACATCTAGGTACGCTTACCTTTCAAAAA
>Ga0214919_10000914_pt1 | contig 49896 bp, 73 predicted proteins | sample LL1503_MetaG_FD_177994 | JGI IMG/M metagenome (GOLD analysis project Ga0214919, IMG submission 177994) | Freshwater microbial communities from Lake Lanier, Atlanta, Georgia, United States - LL-1503 | ecosystem: Environmental > Aquatic > Freshwater > Lake | place: USA: Georgia | collected...
CGGAGAGTCGGTAGCTGTAGCGGTTTCAGATAAGGCAGAATTAAAAGCAGCTTGCCCTAAAATTGAGTCAGTGGCTGTAGCGGTTTCTACTATTGGCGCATTAAATGTAGATGCTGCCACGCTTGGGGAATCGGTGGCTGTAGCCGTTTCTGCTACAGGAGCGTTGAAAGTAGATGCCGCCACGCTTGGAGCGTCTGTGGCTGTAGCGGTTTCAAAAATAATTACAGCGTATGCTATGCCACCAAAATCCCAACCAGTATTGTTTCCACCATCTACGTTTCCATTGCTAAAGAATGCTTCCCAAGTTGCCCCACCAGTGGCATTTGACCTGCTGATGGACAAATAGCTTGAACTTACAGTACCGCTTGCCTTGGACAGCGTATGGCTTGCCGCAGTTGCAGAGCCAATCGTTATCAAGTTTCCTGCCGTACCCGACAAACTGAAATTGTTAAATGTGTTAGTTGTTCCTGCCGTAAAAATGATAGATGCTGGTTGAACTGTGTTTGTGATGTCGCTGAATGTGTTTGAGCTTGTAATATTTAAATTACCAGCACCACCTTGGTTGAGTGTGCAGTTATATGTAGAACTACCAGTCATTGTTTTGGAACTTGCAGAAGTCATGGAAATGACACCAGTGCCTGTACCTGCGGTAGTAGTGAATCCTGTTGGATTTGAATTTGCAAAGTTACTACCAACAATTAAAGTGCCGCCATTAAATGTAATATTCTTTGTTCCAGCAGAAGTTTGTACTGCTGATGACGTTGTTAGCGTATAACCAGCTAAATCAATTGTTCCATTGACTAGTGTTAATGTGGATTGCTGTCCAGCACTATTAAGTGTTGTCGTAATTCCAGTTCCGCTTATATCTAATGTGGAAATTGTTTTACCAGTGTACGTTAAAGTACCATCACCAACTGTAATAAAGCGGACACTTGTATATGTACCACCCGATGCTAAAGTAAATCCATGACAAGAAATAGTTGGAGAGCCAAAACTAGTAGTAGACCCTGTAAAATTTAATTGTCTAAATGAACCTGTAAATGTTGGAACTGATGCGCCGGATGTTGTATTAACATTTAACCGATTAGAAGTTGTTGCACCAGCCGTTCCACCAAAGTTAAATGTCCTTGTAACAGACATTGCCGCAGTAATATTTGATGTTCCAGTAAAAGTAAAGTTTGTGGCTGTTGCCATTGCTAATACTGTTGTAGCGGCTGTTGTTGTTGTTGGAACAATTGAACCTGTAGTACCAAACGCTATTGACCGAGTATTAGATCCATCCGAAGAAAAAATGCCTGTGCTTAACGTGTTGTTAAATAAATCAAGTGACCCATTAGTTAATGTAGTAGTTCTTGTTGCTCCTACAGTCATGTTATCTTGTAACTGCCAAGTTCCACCTACGCCATTAAACGTAAGTGGGAAATCTAGTGTTTTACCGTTTGTAGTAATGGTTTTTGTGCCGCTTGTTGCGCCAAACGTCATTGTGTTTGCGGAGGCAGTAAGCGTCATACCTGAAGCAAGCGTTAGGTTGCCAAAAACGGAAACATTACCATTTGCCCCCAACGTACCAGCATAACCAGTAAAATCAACATTTCTTGCGGTGTACCCTGAAATGTTCAAAAACGTTAAAGCATACGTCCCACCAGTAAAGGTATAGCTGATTGAATTTGCTTCTGACAATGCACCCGGGGCTACATTAATAGCAGTAGAACCTACGCTTGTTACGTTTACAACTTGCGTACCTGTTGTCGTTAAATTTGTAGCTGTTGCCGTATCCCACACAGTACCTGTACCTGTACAAGTAATATTGCCTGTACCAAAAGCAATTGATCTGATATTTGTGTAGCTTGAATTAAAACTTGCGCCTGTGAATGTAAAATTGTTTAAATTCAATGACCCATTTATAACGCCTGTAGCACCGCTAGAAGTTAATGCGCTACCTAATGCCCAAGCACCCCCGAAGCCATCAAAAGCAACAATTCCACCAAAAGCAACGCCATTTGTTGTTACAGTTTTACCTGTAGTGGTAGCGTTAAATGTAGTAGCGCCTGTATAAGAGCGGGTAAAGTTTGTGGCAGGAAATGTAAGACTACCTGATACCGTCAAGCCAATGCTTGCACCCGCAAGCGTCATTACTCCATCAAGACCAGAAATAGTCAAATCATTACAGACCCTTGGCGTAGTTGCCATAGTGACTGTAAATGCACCAGTTCCTATGTTTGAGTTGGCATCAAAGAATACGTTGTCTGCCGCTGTAGGTACAGAAGCACCACCGCCCCCGCCTGATGATCCAGACCAGTTACCCTGATTAGTGCTACTCCATGTTCCTGTGCCAAGAATCCAATAACGATCAGCCATTACGCTTCCTCAACAGGAGGCGCAGTAATTACAGCAATCCAGTTATCAAACCTCTGCTGTTTCATGGCTTCAATCTCAGCATCTGTAAACGCATGATCGTCAGGCAAATACAAAGCATCTGAAAATGTGCCGTGTGGGGATGAAAAAGAAAAATCAATCTTCATAGACGGCTCCGCAACAATCAACCAGCAAGGCTCAAGGTGTAAGTCACGTTCAGCGTGTCGCCAGATACAACAGAACGGTCTCCGGGGGAAGAAAAGTCAGCAGCCGAAAACAAAGTTCCAGTAGTACCAGACTTGGCACTACCGCTAGTCAAAAATGCGCCGCCAACAGTTGAAGTTGCATTGATGGTAAATGCCGCCACTGAAGCAGAGTTTGTTGCAACCGAGGGGTTAGCTGTCGTAGCCGTGGCAAACGTACAGGCTACGCGCGTGGCGTTACTATACGGAACAACTTCAGTCCAGCCAGCATGGGAAGCCATAGTGTCGCCAGCCGCAGGGGTGTTAGAAGCACCAGCGCCATACAGACCAATATACCAAGCGGTTATTGCCGTAACGCTAGTCAGCGCAGAACCGGCCATATAAGCCAAACCCGTGTTAACCACAAGATTGTCTTCTTCGGCTTCCCACTTTAACGCGCCATCTTTGTCATAGCACGCCATTTTAAATCTGCCAAGCGCAAGTGCGTTATCGCCAGAACGTGTTCCTGCAACTAAACCGCTTGTAACAGTGTCAGTGCTTTTTACTTTTTCGTTAAACATGAGAGTACTCCTTAAATGATGCGAATAATTGCTGAAGTGTTTGATACAGCGGGGAACTGTACCGTGAATGTTATGGTTGAGGTCTTATCTGCACCAAAATCTAACACACAAACTGCGGGGTTTCCACCCCCACTTTGGTAAATCAACGCGCCCCGAGCAGTAAGGGCTGAAGTCCAAACTGCATTGTTGAAAGAGATATACGCCGTATTACCGGAGTTGCCTACCGTGGGAGTTTGCGCAATCGTAAGCGCCAAGCCACCAGCCGTGTACCCTGAAGCCACAACTTCGCCCGTAGACGTATAAGCCGTGGTAGAGGCATCAAGCGTGGCTGCATTAGTGTACAGAGCCATCTTGAATGAGCCAGACGTAAAGTTGAACGTCCCGTTCATGATGCCTGTTTTGAATGCGTTGCACGCCCAGTTTCCTGTGAAGGCCATTACGTCACCGCCTGTCTAAATTGCCCAGACCGGTAAGCGTCCTGACGCTCCATGCCATCGCCCAGACGTTTCGCCAGAGCCAAAGCTTCTTTGTATTTCATGTCATACCCAGCGATGATGTCAACTTCACCCTTCATAAAGGTGTACGCCTCAACCAGCGAGCCGTAGAGCAAAACGGTATCAAAGTTGTCGCCAAGCCATGTCTGACCAGAAGCAACGGTGGTTATTGATTCGGGGTAGTAGTAGTAGTGTAGTTCGACGTTGTACACCGCATCGGGTGTTGGGCCAAGAATAAAGCTCAACTCGTTTGAGATAGTTACACCGCTTACTGTTGGGCCAAACAATGCGTAATACTTGGGGATGGCTGTATCTGTTGGGGTTGGGTATGCCTGCCGGATAAAATTTACATCTTTATTTAACAAGTACTCGTAAGCGCCCGTAGCATCAATCACAGCCATTGAATAGGTAGCTAAGAAGTCAGATGGGCATGACAAATACTTGTTGCTGCTAGTTGTTGTACCGGTCACATTCTTACGCAGTGACGGGAACTGCACTGAGTTGTATATACGCTGCTCAGCTTGCGTAATGAAAGTATTGATCTGCGTAGTTGCAGAAACCGTACTCCCACTCGCAAGGTATACATCGGGGAACTGATTTTCTGTATAGCTCTGAATTGTGTTGTACAAAGACGTGTAATTGATTTACGCCACCTTTTCCAGAGTGTACTTGCCAGCCACTCTGCCTTTCTGCTTAATAGCGTTTGCTACAGACGTACTAAGCACGCCAAGAAACTCTGCCGCTGCTTTTTGGGATAGAAATGAACATTGAAGTTCAGGGCAGTATACGGGTTTCCATTTTGCTTGTGCTGCTAACCTACGCCCAATTGCAGGGTCGCGTTTTTGCTTACATGTTTTTACTTTAGGAGGGGGTCGTTGTTTTTTTTCGTGGTCGGCCCATCGTGCCGCAATTCCAATAGCTGCCACCTTTTTGCCGCGCTCTGTTGCCTCTGGTGTTTGCGACGCTTGTCTTATGCTTTTCTCTGTCTTTGATCGCCAGTCAGTATTCGCCCACTGCCGCTTCAAGCGCTCTGATCGCGCCTTGCGCGTTTCTGCCGATGCAACAACTCCGCGATGGCCTGCGCCTCCTTTGGCAATGTTGTACACAGGAGAAAGTTCTTCTATAAATTTAATTTCAGCCGAGTTCAGTGTTGTCGCATCAAAAGCAGAAAAAATCTCTACAAACGCAAAAGATTCTTTTCCATATTCAATAATGGCTTTTGTAAGTTTGTATTTTTGTGTGGCTTGGGAATTAGCGGTATTAACATGCGTCTTCCATCTACGCGCCGCTTTTTGGCGTGTCTGTCCAACATACTGTTCACCAGTAACAGTGTTTGTAACAACGTAAATGGAGCCGTATCGCTTCATGCCATCGGGCCTCTACTCATCAAGCCTTTGGTAGCTGCGCCAGTACCACGCATCTTAATGCCGGATGTTTTTACTTGCTGGTCACCAGCAGCTTTGCTAATGTTGCCAATAGACATGTTCACCGTGTCTGCTTTGCTGCGGTTGGGTTCTTTACCAGGGGTAGAAGAAATGCCAACGGCTTTGCCGGACATGGTGTGTGGTTGTGCATAGACGCTGGCACCGCCAACTTCTTTGCCGCCTTGTTTTTTGCTGAATTTAGCCATTATTTGCCTCGCTGATTTGCAACTTTAGCCATACCACGACCCATGCTCAGCATCATCTCATTGGTCTTGCCGCCTTTGGCCAGCTTCAACGATGTGCCCTTGCCACCCTTATGTTCTTGGGTGTCGTGTTGTTTGAACGCTTTTTTGATTAAAGCAACATCTTGCTTTTTATCTGCTGCGCCTGATTCCATTTTTGCCATGATCGACTCCTTATGTCGTAACTATGCTGACTGTACCAATTTCTACTGCCATTGCCAAATTATTTGGGGTCAGAACAGCATCAAAACTGGATGCACCCCCAACTGGGTTCCATCCCCACTGAAATACTCGACTACCACCGCCGTTGTAACCGTCTGCCAGCAAGCCAGAGACTTGGTAACTCAGGTCAGGACGCGGGTCACGTACCCCTTGCGGGTCGTCCACTGGGTACATACCCAGCAACAACTGCGGCTGATCCGGTTCCCAACACTGAGGACACACCTTCAAGTCGTATGTCTTGGTTTTGACAACCAGCTTTTTAAGCTCAGTCAGTTTGTACCGAAAACCGCAACGGTCGCACTCGGCAATTGAGTTTTTGCCACTGGCAAACCGATTTCCCATTAGACCATTCTCCCTCTGGTCTTGCCGCGCTTGGCTACGCCATCTGCACGGGAAGAAGCTGTGGCTTTAACCTTGCCGCCTTTTTTTAAAAGCATTCCTTCAGGCTTTTGGTAGTCTTTGGTTGCAAATTCCTGCATTGGCTCATTAGCTTTAGCACGCATTGCTGGGTTAACACGCTTAGCCGTTTCACTAAAGTTTCGTTCCCTCAACACGGCTGTGTCGTAAGCTATCGGGTCTTCTGCACGCAAAGAATCAAGCTTATTTTTTGCACCAAGGATTGCCCCTTGACCCGCAGTCCTTGCCAGCCTAACCATTGGCATTACGCTGGATATATCTAAATCTGGTTTTGGCATGTCTTACCCTCCAATAAACATCTGGCGGGGCACGAGACGCAATGCTGCACGTTCCTGATCTTCGTCTGCCGCCGACATCCACGCTTCGTCATACTGCGCTTTCAGCACCACTAGCCTGTCCATGCCGCCCGGAACCTTCAAAGCGATGTAGTAGGCCAGTCCGGCCACCATGCAGGGCACAAATCGGAAGGGAACATCCATGACATTCACACCACTGCCAGCATCCTGCACCCGGCGCATGCGCCAGTACACAAACTGATAGGTCTGGGAGCCATCAGGAGTGGGCCAGACAGTGATTCGGGGGAGGTTGGGTACGTAGACAGCCACACCAGCGGTGTGGGCTGCGGCAGTCGTGTTGTTCTGGGCACGAAAACAGTCGCCCAAGTCGTTGCCATCCACGTAGGTGTAGTAGATTGTCTCGGTGCCCAACGTGATGTAGCCAGATGTGGCCAGACCAACTGTGCTGGAGAGGGTAATTGTGGTGTCTGTGGACGTGATGGTGGTCGCCAAAGTTACGCCAGAGGGGGCATTCTGGCCATCCAGCCGCTGATACCAGACCTGAATTGGTCTGGCTTGGGTCAATTTATTGGGGATGGTCGCGTAGGTGGACACGCTGATGCGTGTGATTGTCAAATCTGACTGGGTTGCGGCCACGTTTGCATTGGTTCGGATCACATGATCCAGCAAATCCACCGTATCGGTAGGTATGGCGTAGGTGTTTAGCCCTTGCTCAAAGGTAATGGTGCCCTGCTCAAACGTCCACATGTTGATACCACGGTTTGCCCAGTCAGCAAACAGTAAGTTCAGTGATCGCCGTGCAGTTTTCAGGTCATAGCCCGTGCGCAACTCTGAACCAGCACGCTCAAAAGCTTCCTCTACCAGTTCGGTGAGGTCTAAATTGAAGCCTGTTGACCCAGAGGTGTTCGCCATTATTTAGACATCCGCATGTTGTCGATTAAGTTTGGGTAAGGTCTGCCAGCAGCTTTTGCCGCAGCCTTAGCTTTGGCTTTCTTCTCTGGTGACAGCTTTGTGTGCTTCTTGGCAGGGTTGGGTTTATCCCAAACCTCTCCACCCTCTGCGTACATGGCGACCTTGTTCGGATCATCCTTGCGGGTGATCGTCTTTCTACCCGGCATCTTTGACGGGTTGATGTCGCCCATGCCGCGTGAGGGTCTCATCTCAGCACTTCCCGCCTTTTTTCATGGCGATCTGCGTACCTTTGGTTTTGCCACGTTGAGCAACACCATCAGCCGCGCTGGTGTAACCACCAGCAGCCATTTTCTTGACACCGCCGCCTTTTTTCATGCCGCCCATCATTTGGGTTTTGTCGAAAGCTTCTTCTTTCTTGGAGCCTTCTTTGCCCTTGCCCTTCATCTCAGCATCTTTGCCAGATTTTTCAAATTTAGCAAACGGATTCATTTTCTTTGTAGCCATATCACCACCTCTTTTAAAAGTTTTGCCTTTGTCGGCAGTTGAAAAATCCTTGCCCACAGACTGCGGGACTCCGACCTTCTTGGCAAACGATGGCGAGTGTGCAATCGCTTCCATGAAATTGTGTTGCTTCTTACTTGTGCTCGGCATCGTCTGCCTGCTTTTTACTAAGCAGCTTGTAAAAATCTTTACCTGTGGCCATTTCGTAAATGCGCATGGCTCCCACCACTGCGCCAATCAAGGCAAACAGTGGGTTAAACATTTCCAAGAACGCGCCAAACGTGCTGAAAATTGCTACAAAGTCCAGTACGTTTTTTACGTTGTCTGTGTGTTCTGTCATATCAACATTTCCATGCCCGAAGGCTTTTGTTAATCCTCGAATCTGGGTCTTTTGCGGTCTTCGTACTTGTCAGCTTCTTCTTCATGCCTTCCATACGGGCGCAGAAAGAGTCTCGCCTGCTGCCGCCCTCTGGCTGTGGAGCTTTCAGACCCGGCTTGCCGGGGTTCGCCTTGTTGTAGGAGGCCCGACCTTTGGCGTTTAAGCCGCCATTGGGGTTCTTCCCTTCCTTGCGTGTCCATGCGGCAGATTTAGGAGTTGATTTGGTAGCCATTTTGAACCAGTAAGATGTGCATTTCACCAGTCATTTGACCAGACGCGCCAGCAGAAACGTGCATATCAAGGTCAGTCTTTTCAGCAAACGCTAACGGGTAATCAAAGTGTCGGTCAAATACGCTACCCGCATTGAAGCGAGCAGAAGCCTCAATTGTTGGAAAGTTTTGACCGTACTTGTAGACATACAAGAATCCAGAACAGATTGTGTTAGCAGTCGTGTTATTGGATGTGAATGTGTAACTTGTGATGTACGCCGTATAACCAGCAGGGACAGTGTAGATTGCTTGTGTTTGTGCGTTATACGCAACTGGCATCAACGAGTAGATGGTTGCAGGAATTCCGGTTGTCACTGTGCCTGTACCGGCGTAGATGATGCCTGCGGCTGTATTTCCAGAACCAGCAGTCAACACATAGAAGTCGTTGATGCGAAGGTAGCTATTGCTTGTATTTACCGCTGTCTGACCATTCAAAATAACGGTTTCAGAAATTGGTGCATAGTTGGCATCCAGTCCAGAAATTAAAACTGTACGCGCACCAGAACCAGCGGCGGCATCGTTTGCACTGCCGCTAGAAATTTTCATTACTGTTGCCGATGCAGGAAATGCGTAGACGCCGGTCGTAGCCCAAACAGATTGGTTGGTGGTCACAGTAGACGCTTGACCAAATTGGAATACGTACTGATGCCCCACCACTTGACCACGGGAAACGTGCAAGTCAAACGGCTCAAACCTACCTTTTTGGGTAATTGATGACACAACCCCACTTAACGATGTAGCCATACAAATCCTTTAAGAAGGGGGCCGAAGCCCCCGAGTTCAATTAAGCGGTACGGGTAAATACATAAGCCGTGGCACTAGAGAACATGATGCGGAAGCAGCCAATACCCGTAGCACCAGAAGCTACTGTTAATTGACCAAAGCTTGCTGCGGTGGTGTTGGCTGCATCGGACTTGATACCGTTGGTAGCTACAGCAACTGTTACCGTGCTTGCACCAGCAGTATTGTCAATGAACAAATCCAAAACAGTTCCGGCAGTTGCTCCAAGAGCAGCGCCCAAAAGCGTACCGGTAGGAAGCGTAATAGTGACCGGTGCGACGGAAGTAGAAGTGATATAGCCGGTTGCAACTTGTGCTGCGGTGGCTGTGGCTGTTGCGTTAATGGCAGCAGATGTGGGGTGAATCTGGCTGGTATAAGCCAAAGTCGTTGTTGCCACACTTGTTACGCTAGTAGCAGTGCCCAGAGTGGATGTGGTGGTAACTGCGCCGGTAGTTGAATCAATGGAAACAGTTTGAAAACCGTTTTGTGATCGTACTGGGCCGCTAAATGTGCTATTAGACATGTTGAATCCTTACATACAAGTGAAGCGCATCAATCGGTATGTCGTCCAGCCGGGACTGGTTTGATACGCCGGAAAGCCCGGAATGCTTTGAATATACAGCAAAAGAAAAGGGGGCACAAGGCCCCCTTTGTCTATCAGGTTGAACCGGGGGAACCGTAGATTCCCAATGGATCAGACCAGCCGAATGAATAACGCTCACGAGCCTTGTAACGTACGTTACCAGTATCGAAGTCGCCGTCCATCTTGTTTTCCAGAGGCATACGCTCAAAGTGCTTCAGACCGTTGGGCACATCGGTAGTCAAATACCAGCCGTTTGCATCGGTGAAGAAGTGATTGATGGCATAGCCTTCAGGGATTGAACCGTTGTTCTTCAACGCGTTGATGTCGTTGTCTGTGGTGCCAACGCGGAGGTTGGTTTCCAGCAAACGAGTTGCAACGAATTGCAGAGCAGGCGGAATAATCAGCTTGCGGGGCTTGGCTGCGATCAACAGGCCGCGCTCATCTGTCCAAGCGGCGATTTGAATGACGGCATTCTCAAGAGAAGTCTCGTTCAAGTCAGCGTTGGTAGAAGGACGATTGCTGTTAACGCCACCGTTAACCAGCGGGTGGGCAGTGCTGAACAACGAAACGCCATCGCCGCCAATATAGTTGGAAGAGAAACCGTTGTTGATAACAGACGCTGCTTTGACCTGCTTGGTATACGCCATTGCACGGGCCAGAGCTTTGGTGTAACGAGCAGACAAGCTGTCGTACAAGTTATCTTCAATCGCTTCTTCAGTGATTGAGAAACCCAAGGCGATGGTTTCGTGGTTGTAGCGTGCGGTGAAAGCTTCCTGTGCATTGTCATAAGCAATGGCGGAACCCTCGTTTTTGACGGGAGCAGCGGAGAAACCAGCAAGCTTGGTCTCTTCTTCAAAGCTACGCTCAGATTTCTCTGTGTCATAGATTTCTTTGTGCTCTTCGCCATAGCGGGAGTATTCCATACCGAACAAAGCATTCAAGCCGGGCAGGAGTTCTTTAAGTAGTTGTGCGCGTGAAATAGCCATTTAAATAACTCCTTAAGCGCCAGTGGCAGAGTAGTAACCGTGGAAGCCTTGGTTGTATTTAACCAAAATTTCAGGATACTGGGTGAAGACCACGGTCGATGTGTAAACACCAGAATTCAGTGTGAATGTGGCGGCTTGGTCGAGGACAACAGAAGTTGTACCGGCTGCGGCTGCGGTTTTCACAAAAGAACCTGTCTGTGCAACTTGACCACTTGTGGTCAACACAGAAACGTCCGTACCGATTGGCAATGCGTAAGGCAGGGCACTGACGGTCAGGGTAGTTGTACCCGTACTGAAAGTAGCTGTACCTAATGCAACTGCTGTCTCAGGGACAACACCAACCATGCGCAAAGGCAGAGTTGTGGTCACAGGAGTGGCAGTAGGAGCCAAAACTGCGTTAGCAGAATTACCAGTGTTTGTGCTGCCGGTATTGTTAATGGCTGACAGGTTAGTGCCAATCATTGCCAATGCGCCAGAAGCAACAGCGGTTGTAGCGGAACAGACAACAGCCTTGAACACAGCATCAGGATCATCATAAATATAAGCTTGGCAGTCACCAGCGGTGGTGCTTGCAGGCCAATATTGAGAGAACAACTTTTGCTTGGTTGTGGGGTTGGTGTATGTACAGCCCAAGAAAATACCAACGCTCTGGTTAAGAGTGGTGCCGGTATCGACTGTGGCTCGGGTTACGAAGCCACGGGACAGAACAATAAAGTCACCATAGAAGATGCTGGTCGCATAACCGTATTGGATGGGGTACATGCGGGTTGAACCCGCAAATACTTGACCACCAATCAAGTTCTGTGGCAGCAGCCCATACGGAGCTGATACTACGGGATAAGCCATTTAAGGACTCCTTGTTTATTTAGAACCTGAACCAAAGCCGCTTCCTCTGCTGACTGTCGATTTTTTCTCGGCAAACAGCGGCATACGCGGATCATTGTTTCGCATGAAGTGGTTGTCCACTGATTCCATCTGGTTCTGAGCTTGTCCATCATAGTATTCCTTCATGGCCATGAGTTTCTCAGTTGGGATTTTGCAGAGCATCAACCCACCAATTTCCACATTACCATTCGGATTACCCGGAAGCATAAGCTCAGGATGGTCTTCTGCCTTCACCGGTTCCCAGCCATCGCGCATCTTGCGAGACACGTTGGTCGGGTTTGCCTGTCCTAAGATGTGAGTCGCAATGTAGCGGTACTCCCATCCCGGTTCAGGGGTTGGATCGGGCAACTCGCTCGACGGTTTATAAACGTAACGAGCAGGTATCTTGTCGCGTGACACATTATCACGAGGGGTGCGGTTTTCAGCCATTTTGATTCTCCAGTTTTAAAACTTCTGCAACATATTTTTTCGGGTCGAGGTTGTACTTTTTAATTAACGCCGCTTGTGTTGGCGTTAACTGTATCTTCCTTGTCCCGGTTGAACGTGATGCAGGGGCCACCACGGATGATGGACGCCTTGGAGTCTCACTTGACCTAGGCCGTTCTTCGTTTCCACCGAAAACTTCGGGGAACGTAGACTTCACGCGAGCATCTATCTGCTCGAAATAATCATCGCTGCGGGGATCGACCCCGTTGTTGACTAGTTTTTGATGCAGCCCTAGTGCAAAGCTGGTAACTTCTTCGAACCCGTCTGTGCCAAACCACTGGTTTTTTGCTTGCCAGCGCAAGGTCTTTTCGTCAGCACGAACCGGTTCTGGTTGTTGTTGTCGTGGTTGTACATCAAAATTTTCGTTTTGTAAAGCGGGTGGACGAAAATTATGTGCATTTTGTACTTTTGTTTTAGCATCAAACAGTGCTTCTTGCGCAGCAAGGATAGCGTCCGAGTCAAACGACTCTTGCGCTGCCTTGTATTCACGCCGTGCTTTGTCCAACTCTGCCTCAGCAGCAGTCTTGGCCATTGCACCATACTGTTCGGTGCCATTACTCACATACTGTTTGAGACGCTTGTTCTCTTCAGACATGTGTTGTGCAAGACGCTCAAGCTCTTGCTTTTCCCGCAAAAGGGCTTCTTTGGCGCGGCGCTCGTCATGACGGGCATGAGTCAATTCCTTGAGTCGGTCTTGAACTTTTTTGCCGTACGAGTCAATCTCTTCTTCGGTTGGGTCTTCTACTTCTTTATTAAGCGTAGGACGAAACCGATCATTCGGAGGTGTGTCATCAACAATCTCAATTTCAACATCATCTTCAGTCTCAATACTGACCTTCTGATTTTTGTTGTCCTCAAGTTCGTCGGGGAACTTGTATGCTTCTGCCATAGTTTTTCCTTTCAAACGCGGGTAAGCCCACGAGGGTCTTGCACAACAGCGTCCACTTGGTCATCATTGATGAGCCGGAACTCTTTTCCAAAAATCTTGAATCGCGTACCCGAATAGGTACGAACAAGCACAAAGTCACCTTTTTGGCACCATGCTCCTGCTGGGAACTTGGTCTGGTCTTTGTACGCGTCAGGGCCAACATCGACAACAAACAGAACCGTTGTGGCGTGTTCTTCTTGTCGCAAAGTGGCTGTGGCTTTTATGAGATCAAGCTCAGTACCGTCAATCTTTTCAGATATGTCGGGTACTGCACACAGGATTTTCCAGCCCGTAGGGGTTGGGAGCATCGTGGCTTTCTCTTCATTTGTTGCGTCTTCTGCCGGAGCATCGACGGGTTGGATCACTTCAGGCAGGGCATATTGCCCCGGTTCAAGGAGGGTTTCACTCATTGGCTTTTTCTACTTTCTCAGCAAGGTCAAGGAGATGGCGCTCTGCGATGGCTAGACCCTGAATAGTCCCGCAAAGTTTTTGATACTCGTCGAAATTGCGGCATGCCCCACCAGCGCAGTCATCTGCGTAGTTGTTCATGTCGGTGCGTAATTTTTCGCGCAATACGCGTGCGAATTCGGAAATCATTGTTTAGGCGGTTCCTTTTGTTTATTGGTCAGATCATGAATGCGCTGCACGGATTGCTGGCGCTCGGTCATCTGCATCTGTTCACGCTTGGTTTTTATGTCCCCAGCCTTGCCCATTGCAGTGATATTTGCCGCTGACTTCTGCTGTTGCAGTTGACCGGCTTTGTTCATGGCATCAATCTGAAGCCGTTTGTTGTCCAGCTCCAACCGACCCTGCACTTCTTGTTGTTTGAGCTGCATGTCTTGCTGCTTGAGCTGGAGTTCTTGTTGCTTGATTTGCAACTCTTGCTGCTGCATCTGGATCATCGGGTCTTGCTGTTGTTGCTGATTTTGTTTCTGAGCTTGCTGAGCTTGGCTCTGTTGGAGCACTTGCTGTGCAGCTTGGGCCATCATGCCGGACAACTGAATCTCCATCTCAGGCGGCAGCTTGTCATCTTCCGGTGGCAGGGGCATACCCATCTGTTGTTCAATCTTCTGGCGGTAGGCAAAGCCAACGTGCTCAGCAACGTGGGCCATCATCGCTGCTTGAATCTGCGGAGCTTTGGGGTTCTGGCCAATCAGTTCCATAACGATGGGGTCTTGCATTGCCATCATGTGCACCTTGATGTGGGACTCATGGTCTTGGTAGAAGAATGCCTTCAATGGCTCCAAGCGCAGCGCTGCCATGTTCTCGGACACTGGGTCTTTCGGCTTCTGGTCGTCCGGCAGGGGCACGAGTTTGTCAGCATCCTTGATACCCAGCACCGCCAGCATCTGCCTGTGAAGCTGGGGCAAGTCGTAAATATCCGGTGCCATTTGAGCCATTTGTATGACCGCTTGGTACTGAACTACCCGTTGACTCATGGTGGCTGCGTTCGGATCGCTCACGGGGATGATGTCTACGTGGTCGTAGTCTTCCTTCTTGGCCTTGCGTGGGGCATCAATCGGATCGTAGTCATAGTCTGGGTCGGTGTAGTCGCGGATGATCGCGGCCAGCAGACGCAACTCTTGCTTAAATGTGTAGTGCAGCCGCGCTTGCACGGCGCTCATGACTTTAAGCTGGCGCTCCAACAAAGCCAGTGTGGTGCCCACCGGTGCTTGGGCGGACATGTCCGACACCTTCATGTCGGCAGTGGCTGCAAACCTGCGGCCTTCTTCTACAATCTGGCCAAGCAGACCCATCAGAACTTGGCTTGGCTCCTTGTATGGCAGGGGCAGAATGCTGTCACGCAGCGCACCAGAGCCAATGTCTACGTCACGCCATTCTCCGGGTGCGATTGGGGTGTCGTCTCCCTTGATGCGCATTCCGCGAGTTTTAAGACCTCCGGGTAGGTTAGACAGCGTGCCAGCATCAACAAGCTGTCGCATGAGGCTGGTGGCTGATTTGGCATATCCTCCAATGAGATGGAAAAGGCCGAAGCCGTAAGCTCCAAAACCCGGAATGTATTGGTAGTGAACAAAGTGTTGTCGTTTGAGTTCAAGGGGGTCTTTCTGTTCCCAGTTTCTACGGATGGCCAAAACATCGTTTGAGCCTTTGATAAGGGTAACTACGTATGGACGTGTAATGCCAGTAGGTTCGCCATCGTCGTCCACGTCTGCATCGCCAAGCAACACCAAGTCAACATGTGACTCATACAGCGTGTAGCGGTCGTCATTCAAGTCAGAGAAGCCAGTTTCTTTGTCCTTGGCCTTCTTGATGTTGTCCTGTTCCTTGCTGGGATCAGGTAGTTCAATGTCGCGGTAAAAGCCTGCCTGTTGCAATTTGACAATCTCATTTTTTGTCTTGCGCATGACGTGGGTCAGGCGGTAGCAGGTGTCCAGATCGGATGTGCCGTAGGGCAGGATGATGTCTTCAGCCGGTACAAATATTGAAATCTGACGGCCAATGTTGGGGTCGTAGTACACCTTCTTGAACGCCGAGCCGGTAGCTGGCAAGCTCCACAGCATGCGCTCATGCTCGGGGCGGAACTCGCGCATGACTTCTGTCAGCTCGTAGTTCATGTCTTCTTCAACGCGGATGGACGCTTCTTTCTTCTCGGGAGTTTCTTTGCCCAGAATTTTTGTACGCACCGGCCCTTGGGCTGGGAATGTCTCAGTGATGGTCTCTGACTGGAAACGTACCACGGCTTCCGTAATCATGGGATGGAACACACCTGACGCGCCGTTCCACGGTTCCGTGCGTTCTTCGTACTGCAAACCCAACAGTTTCAAGCCCTCGGTGTAAGCCTTTTCCCAGTCCTTGCGGGAATTTTTGTCCTGCTCAATGTCTCCAGCCAACTCAGAAGCCATCTCCATGATGTCGTCTTCGGATAGCGTATCGGCCAAGTTTTCGTCAAACTCGTCGTCCTCGCCTTTACCAATACTGATGTCCAAGTCCCCGGCGTGGATGTTGACCGCTTCTGGGTCAATGATTTCAATCTCAATCGGGTCTTCCTCTTGGGCAAGCGACTCTATGCCTTGGGGCTGTTGGTACAGAGCTTTATCTATATTGGTGGCCATCATTTATCCTCAGTAGTACGCCGCCACGCGGCGCTTGAAAAATTGGGGTTCGTCTGGCTCATCTATGTCAACTCTGATGAAGCCGCCTTGTCTGACGCGCATCAGTGCTTGGGAGGTCGTGTCCACAAAGTCATCGTTGTCTCCGTTGGGGAAAGATGCAACCTCTTCAATAACCTCGCGTGCCCAGCGTGTGTCAGGTGCCCATACCAACCCAGACGAGAACATGTCAGCAATAGCGTTCAGACGCACTATCTTATCGTTTCCACGGCTGGGTGTAAATTCCTGCACTGGGATGCCCATGTTGCGCAGCTCTTGGATCAGGGGTGCGCCAGCGGCTTTCTTCTCCACGATGAACGCATCTGGTTCCCATTCCTTCCAATGCTTCAGGGCGGAGGCTTTGAGTTCCGGGAACTGCATCCGTTCTTTGAACGCATCCAGCAGTATCACCTGCGCCTTGTTGTTCTCTTCTTCGTTGTAGAACACGCCCCACGTTGTACACGCGCTGTAGTCAGATGTGTTCTTTGTCTCGTGCGCCGTGTCCCAGCTCTGGACAATGTACTCACAGGACGGCGGGGTTTCACTTTCCCAGACGCGCCAGCTCTTTCTAGAGATGATAGCCGCAGTGTCGCTGGTAGGCTGCTGCATGTACTGCGCGTTCCAGTACTTGGGATCCATTGAGGACTTGGCGCTCAGGAGCGACTCCAGTGGCCACTGCTCTGGCCAGAGGGACTTCTCGTTGTCCGTGCCTTCGTGCAGGATGGCCGGTAGCTCCACGATCTCCCATGTGGGGGAGTCAGGATTCTTAACTTGATAATCAATCAGCCGTCCGGTCAAATCCAGCTTGCCCCAGCGCGTCATGATGACAATGATCGCCCCGCCCGGCATCAGTCGTTGTAGGGGGCCGGTCTGGAACCACGACCACGCCGTGTCGAAGGCGAGTCGGCTATTGGCTTTAACATCTTGCTCAGAATGCGGGTCATCAATAACAAACAGATCAGCTCCGCGACCAGCCAGAGCACCACCAACACCGGCAGCATAGTACTGACCACCAGCAGCAGTAGACCACTTTCCAGCAGCCTTCTGATCGTCAGCCACAAGCGTTTGAGGAAAGAGTTCATGGTATTGCTCATCGTCCAGTAAGTTTCTGACTCTGCGTCCGAAGTCCTCGGACAGCGATGCGGTGTGCGTTCCCATGATAATTTTCTTATTAGGGAAATTACCTAGGAAGTATGCGGGGAACAAGTAGCTGGAAAACTCGGACTTACCCATCCGTGGCGCAATATTGATGATGACGCGCTTCTTTTTACCGTCGATCACGTCCTGAAATATCTTGGCCAGCTTCCTGTGGTGCGGCCCGACTTTGAATCCGGGGTAGACGTGCTTGGCAAACTCAAGCACGTTGGTGCGCCCAGCCACCAACTTGTACCGCTTCTCGCGCTCCTCCAGCATGTCCATGAGTTCAATCTTCTCTTTGAGGCTCATGGTAGGAAGAGCACGCTGAATAGCTTGGATCTCTGGTTTGTTTAACGTTAGACTTTCAAGATTCATCGGTGGTTACCGGTGAGGGAGTGCTCACTTCTATGTCTTCGATTGGCTCTGCGTCTACTACGCCCATGAACTTGGCCAACTTCTCTTTGAGCTTGCGGTCGATCTCTTCGTCGGTCAGGTCAGTCTTCTTGACTTCAATCTTGTCGGTGAAGAGGCCCACTTCGGTGACCTTGCCCAGAAGGCCAAGCGCTTTCAGGCGGATATTGGCGTTGGGGTTCTCGCATTCTTCAAGGAGTTTGGCCACGGTGTAGCCACGAAGTTCACGGGCTTGATGTACAAACTCCCAGTCGTAGGCTGTGAGCATGCCGACCAAATGCTGCACCGCAGCAGGAGTTTTAATCTGGGTAAGATGTTCGTGGGTGATTTCTGCTGGCGCAGAAGAGATAAGGTTGGTGAAAGATGCGCGTGCCGCTTGGACTTCGGCTTGGTTAACCACTGTCTCTGTATCTGCCGCACCCAGACCCTTGAGCCACTCGACCGTGTTTACTTTAGCGTCGATCACATCCGCCGGATGTTCTTTCTCAAGCGGCGTAGGTTTACCAGAGTGATTGCTCACTTCCGGCTCAAAATCAATAAGGTGGTCTAACATCGGCGCATAAGTCCCTTGTACCTGCGATGCGCGGAGTGTATACTAATTGTCAGCAGTTGCGCAACCGTGGGCCTTGGCCCTGTTGTTCAGATGCTTCTCCTCAGTTGTGCTCCAACTGTTTAATCCCCCGTCAGCAATGCCGGGGGATTTTTTTATGGCTGTATGTCTAGCGTTTGACAAGAGTTATTTGTAATTTTTATAAAAATTTATGGGGTGGGGTCATTTTATTGCAAGGGGGGTAGGTTGTAGATGTTAAGTATTACAAAAGTGCTGAGAATCGGTGGGGAATAGTGTTCACACAACTAGCTACCTGTTCACACATATATGGGGGATGGGGGTATGGTGGGGTCGAAAGTTCTCGGATATTCACGCTATGAGAGGGCTATACGAACCATCTGCTTACCCCTCGTGGTAAAATAGCCTTAGCGGTTGGGGAAGTCTCAGCCGTATAACCCGAGAGAGAAATTCTCTCTCACACTAGGAGAAGCACCATGTCATTGAAAACAAACACAACCCTGTCATTCGATGAGTTCGCTAAGTCAGTTGGTGAGTTCGGCAAAGCCTTGCAGTTATCTGCAAAGCCCCTTGCTGACGCATACGCAAAGGCTACGCCTGAGCAACAGTCTGACTTGCGTGCTCGTTGGATGCTGAACCACTTGATCGGGCAAGGCTACACCAATGCCAAAGCCATCATCGAGACAGGCAAAGGCAAGACTGCAAAGCCTGAGCACATCAAAGCCATTGACAGAGCATCATCGGACTTTACCTACAACATCAAGCAAGGCAAGTCTAAGAAGTTGCCTGAATCTGATGCTCGCAAGATTCGTATTCCTACGGATCGCAAGGACTACCTGTTCGCCGTGCTTGATGAGTGCTATGACGCTGACTCACGCGCACAGCAAATTGACATGGCTATCGCTGACTTGCGTGCTCTCAAAGCTCGCCTGTAACCCAGAGAGAATTTCTCTCTCGAATCTGACAGCGGCTTCGTGCCGCTGTTTCTTTTCCTGTCCAACCATTTCACTATTCAACCCCTGATCGTTCAAATCATTTGATCGGTCGCAACTCGGAGCAACACCATGTATCGTGTATTTATACCCAACCTGAATCGCTGGATCGAAAACATTCCTGTCACCGAAGCTCTCGTCTACAAAGAGGAGGGTTACCGCGTAGAGCGTATGTCGTAGGAAATTCTTACAACCCATGCACAGCGTGGGTTGTGGGGGCAATCCTGCCCAAACAATCAAGGAGAATCATCATGCGTAACAACAAGTATCGTGCCTTTTTCACAGTCACCCAAGTCACAACACCCAAAGGCTTGCTCGTGGTTCAAGACTACTACCCAAGCAAGGGAACACCTGACAAAAAATGGCGTGAGTATGTCATCCACCTTGCCGCCATCATCGGCGGTGAAAGCCTTGCTTTCACTACACCTGAAGCACGCAACACATGGGTTCAAGCACAAGGCGCACCAGTGCAACAACCCTTGCCGTACTAACCCAGAGAGAAATTCTCTCCGAACAGGTGAAAATCTTCGGTTCCGTGATTTTCACAACTATTCAGGCAGGCGGACAGCGTTTTGACCAATGAACACGGGCTTTTGAGGAAATTCGGTACTACTAATCTATATTTTAAATATATTTATATATAGGGAGATGTGTGTATGTGCGCGCACTCTGCCGCCAAGTCGCAAAGAAAAAGTTTCTTTTACTTTGGGGCGTGCAGTACCCTAAAAACATAGATGGTTGGTACAGAAATTGAACAAACCCTTACAGCATAAGGCTCAACGCCCGTCCGCCTTACTAAATACTTTTAAAAAACATGGATAGCTTGCCGTGCTTTTATCACTACCCCTGATATAATGAACCCTTCCCCAACTCAGAGGTACACCATGAACCCAGAAACCCACGATGACTCAGCGCCTGAGCGCATCCAATACCCCACGCTGATGAAGCTCAAACGGCGCGAGCTTGCAAACCATTTAGCGGGGTTGCTCAAGAAAGGTACGCCCCGACTTGTGGTCAATGCGATGCGCGACATCATCCTGAGCCAAAAAGAAACGCTACGCCGACACCGCATACACGAAGCACAGCAGAACATTTTATGGGGTGACTTGATAAAACCATTACAGGCTGAGCGCCGTAGTGTGCGAGCGTCCCTCAAGTACAAGTCCGGTGATGACAATGATATGCGGGTGGTTGCGTTCAAGGCATACGCAATAGTCTTGGCTGAGCTGTTCAACCGAATCACTCAGCTCAAGAATCGGGGTGACTTTACCCCCTCTACCTACGCCAAGGAAAAGAACCTACCCAATCACGGCTTGCATTGGACAGACTTCGTGCCTACGCATATCAAGCTGCGGGTAAACACCCTGTTCGATGCTGTGCCGTACACAGCCAAGGCTCGGCGCAAGATTCCGTTCGAGCGTGTGGTGCAGGATGACATCCATGCCAAGCGTAAGCAACGGCTCATCAACCGCACGGGTAAGGAACTGCTACACGCAAACCAAGACCATGCGATTAGTCCAACGCAAGACACACACGACAAGGTTGTCCGACTCAAGCGAGCACTGGCTGCGATTGAGCGACTCGACCCGAACGAACCCGTGCCAACAACATGGCACGGACTACTATAAACAAAAGGAACATTCATCGAGAGAGAAATTCTCTCTCAACTGGTCGGCGGAGCTTGGGCTATGCCGCTGACCATCCCGACAGTAGCCTATGAGGAGAAGCAACATGAAAGTACAAGTAATCCGTATCTATGGATACACAAAGAATCCATTAGCACCACACGGACATAACCCAACGCCTGTTGATGAGGATGCGCTCATCATGCCGACTGAACTGTCGGACTCGATGCGTGACGAGGTGATTAGTGAGTTGCGTTCGCGCGGTTACGCGGTTGGATACATCTTCAACGAGGGGGAACGCATCCTTGGCGAGAAAAACTCTATGGTTGTGGTCTCGTACCGCACCCTTGAAGAGTTTGAGATGGGAGAAGTGCAATGAGAACAAAGCTGAAAACAAAGATAGAAGTAATGACGCACGATGAACTGCATGGTTTGTTTAATGACTTGCGTTGGCGTTTGGTGTTTGTCACTGACAACCTGACCAAGCGCAACAAACGAGACGAGGTGCGAGCGCAACTCGAGGTAGTGAAGGACTGCCTGTATGGGCTTAACTGTTTAGCAGAAGGAGAGATAGCATGAAGTTGAGACAGATAAAACAGCACCACATCGTGCTGATGAAACGCCATTCGTTCAAGCGGATGTGCGAGAGATTTAAAGCAGCATCAAGACTGCGTAGAGCACAGCAGACGCTTGCTGTCGAGTTGCCCGTAGAGGGTTTGTTTGTGCATGAGCCGTGTGACTTTTGAAGGAGAAGAGAAATGAAAGCAATGCAAGTAATGAGTCACATCTTTCTGGCTATATGCCAGTACAACCTGATCGCATTCGGGTTCATCCAGATGGAAGAGTGGGGCGTAGCCCCGCTGTTCTGTGCGTTCGTGATAGTGGGCTGCTTCGGTCTTGGGTTTCAAGTCCGTAGTGTGTTGTCATTTAAAGGAGAACTGAAATGAAAGACAAGCAATATAAATTTCCATGCGAAGACCTCACACACGCCACACACAAGTGGGGTATTGAGTATTCAAACGATGAAGATGGGGACGAGGTTGTACACGTTGAGTGGTTCACCCTTGAAGCAGAACGCGATTCAGTAATGCGAGGAGAACCAATCAACAACCAACCATTTAAATTGCATTTTTTTGCAGCGAGTGCGTTCGACTGGGCGCAGACCACACCGACACGCGACTTGCGTGAGGTGATGCACATCATGGAGAAGTATGGCAACTCGTACAACCTGTACCTCGTGCCTGTACCACATGACACGAACTACGACATCAATATGTACCAACCGCAAGTCGAGGGCACGCAGTGGCTCGGCTACTTCGAAGTAAACCAAGGAGAAAGTAAATGAAACACCAATGGAAAACAGGCCGTCAGTATGACGAGCATGGGCAACGCATGGTTGCACTGGTGGAGGGAGACTGCATCAGGTTTAGCGACCTGTCACGCAACATAGATGGGGTTGTGCCCCTTGGCAACTACCTGCAAAACCATAGGCTTGACGCCTACACGCTGGAGGCTTTGGTCATGGCTAACTATGACTTCGGCAACTATTCATCAAGCAACACAACACTGACATGGGAGAACTGAAATGAAACACACCAACAAACTAATGGAAGCACGCAGCACATACGCTGACGCAATTAACAAAGTACAGCTCGTCAATGGTGAAATAAAAGCGCTTGAAACTAAACGAGAAGCACTTATGTTGCATCCAATTTACGACCTCGCAAAAGATATCGAAAAAGAATACATCAAAGCGCTCAAAGAATCGCACGAGCAAGGCATTGCAAATGTGGGGGACATGGTGACATTCGCTGACACAAAATGTTTTGGCATCTTTAAAGTTGGCTACTGCTATCAAGTAATGGAAGTAACAACCTGTCCCATTACTGAAAAGATAGGCTATAAATTTGATGCAAGCACATTACTCAACGAGCGTGAGTTAGCAAAGATGGCTATGGTCAACAGCCAAACAGTGGACGCCTACATCAAAGATTTAAATGCGCGTAGTTTTTGTTATGACGCAGATAGATTTGTGTTGGGTGTAACAGTGCAAGCAGAATTATTTTATTAAGCAGGACTAATCATCCTGTCAACAAATGGGGGTAAGCCTACCCCCATTGCATCGACGTGTGTCTCACACACAAACTAAATCAAAATCAACTGGAGAAGCATCATGAAAATGTACATGGTTTCAATCATTAACGCGGCAGAAGTCCGCAAGGTCGTGTTCATCAACGCGTTCAATCGTTTCACTGGGTTGTGTGTCAACCGTTCTTGCCACGGCAAGCTTGGTGTTGATCGTGCTCGTGTTGACTACGATGACTGGGACATGGCTCCTCGCATCATGCGTGAGAGGATCATCACTGACTTAGCCGATCTCAAGGTCGCTGCTATGGCATACGCAGAGGCCGTGGCTGATCACCACGACGTTGCTACCACGAGCACAGTCGAGGAAGTCAATGGTGACCTGCTCAAGTGGTTCATGACGTGGGGTTTGCCGTTCACCTATCGCATGTATAGTGTGCTGTGTGACACCCTGTCTTGGGGTAGTACGAAGCGCGAGAAGATGCGCGGCATCATCAGCGACATGGAAGAACGCTTTAGTAGGTTGCACGGCAACCCTGTGCAGTGGCGTATCAGCTACAAGGGCGCTACTTATCGCAGTGAGTATGGGTTCAAGAGCGCCAAGAACTTCTGTACTGAGATGGGTAGGCTCATCGCTGAGTCGATCAAGGAAGATGAGGATGTGTTCAGCGCATCGTTCATGGAAGACTACTCCACTGAGTCAGGCTTACATCACCGCATTGCTCAAGCCGCACACGATGCTTTACATAGTCATGGCATTAACTTCAATCTCACTGATTACTACTGCGATCACTGGGATCACACAGGCAACGGCAGCACAGTACTCATCAGCGGCGGACGTTATCGTGAATACTGTTCGCACTGTGCACAGAACACCGATGTTGTTATCGAGACGTATGACACAGGCGTATTGATGGAGCGCGGCGCAGCGTACTGGCATGACGGCAACGAGGAGTACTACCAGCACGAGCCTGATAGTGACTACGATGACGAGAACAGCGATGACGACAGAGACAACGACACAAGCAGTCTCATGTCGTACACCGCCAACGTGCTTGACGTGCTTGACAAGGACGCATCGTTCACATCGTCCCCGTTCGGTGAGTTCCACATGGGTGTCGAGGTCGAGCTTGTGACCAGCGGGTATGTCAGCGAGGCGGTCACTGATCTGCGTACCCAGTTGGGTGAGGACTACGTCATCTGTAAGTCTGACGGTTCGTTGCCCTCGGGTGGTGTCGAGGTTGTCACTGCGCCTCGTGGTCTGCATGACCACATCGCACGCTTCAAGGCGTGGACTATCGACAGTAAGTACCGTGCGTGGAACACCAACAAGTGCGGTATGCACGTTCACATCGACTCTCGTGCGTTCACTCGCTTGACGCTGGGTAAGTTCATCATGTTCATCAATGACGAGAAGAATGCTGAGTTCGTTCGCAAGATCGCTGGTCGTCATCCACACATTGACGAGCAAGCCCGTACTTACTGTGCCGCCGAGGGGCAGTACGCTATGGAGAATCCAAGCAAGGCATTGAAGGGTAAGAGCAGTAGCCGTTACTACATGGTCAACACGACTTGTCTGCGTAGCTCCGAGGCTAACCGCTTGGGTGTGAGCTATGTCGGCGAGCGCAACTTCAACACCATCGAGCTGCGTGTGTTTCGTGCATCCCTCAAGAAAGAACGCTTGCTTGCCCAGATCGAGTTCACTCATGCGGTCATCATGTTCTGTCGCGTTGCAAGTATGCGTGACCTGAACGGTGCATCGTTCCTCAAGTGGCTCAAGTCTACGGACAACCGCTATCCGCATCTGTCCGACTGGTACGGTATCCGCCGCCGTGTCGGTGCTAAGAATGCTGCCCCATCCGAGTCAACCTGTGTTGACAACCTCACCGTATCGTCTTAATATTTATAAAGGAATCTAATCATGTGTTTAATCATCACTGGCACTTCTGCCAAAATCCGTTCGACTCTGCTCGACACACACGCGTTGCTCAGCGACATCTTCACCAACAATCCTGATGGCATCGGCATCATGTATGCCACGACCAAGGGCTTGAAGGTTGTCAAGCAGTTGCCTAAGTCTCTCGCTGATGCGACTCACTTCATCAGCAAGTTACCCAACGATGACCGCGAGCTTGCGATTCACTTTCGCTGGACTACGCACGGTCACACTGACCTGACCAACTGCCATCCGTATGACGTAATTCCTGGCTATGTAGCCATGATGCACAACGGCATCTTGCACACAGGCAACGCTGCGGACAAGACCAAGTCCGACACATGGCACTTCATCCATGACTATCTTGCCAGCCCTACGACTGACCATCCACCGCTGGTACACAACGAGAAGTTCCGCGATATGCTTGCCGAGTTCATCGGTGACAACCGCTTCGTGTTCATGGATGGTGACGGCAAGATGAGCCATGTCAACTACGACCAAGGCGTTGAGCATGACGGGCTGTGGTTCAGCAACACGTATGCGTGGAGACCAAGCCGCTTGATCCCCTCATACCAGTACTCGACCAAGTATGCTGCGCGTCACTACGACTTGATGGACAGCAAGTACGACGATACATACGGTGGGTACAGGACACTGCCATCTAATACATGGAAGGATGACGATGATGCCTTGGGTAGCATCAAGCCGCGCAAGTTGTCAGCGCATGACCTTGCATGGGACGAGGACGACTATGCCTTTCCTGAAGATGATGTGCCTGAGTTTGTTGTAGAGCCTAGCGATCTGCTTGAGATCGTCATGGGTGCGGATGCTGAAGCGTTGTCCGACCTGCTTGAGCAAGTGCCTGAGACTACTATAAACATTCTCTGCAATGTGTTGGTGTGTGAGGGAACCAAGTGGACTAAGGCTGACGATATGTCAGCGCTTGAGGTAAGCATCTATCAGTCGTTCCTTGCGGGGGATATGGTTGCCTTGCTGGATGCTGTAGACAATGGGTTGCATGGTAATGTCGCTGACGTTGCGTGCTACTACATGAACTGGACACACAAGCTCGCGCTTGTGTAATCTGGCGGGAGAGAAATTCTCTCCCATTTTTTAAACTAAAGGAGAAGTGAAATGTATAAAGTAATTAAAACCAATGATGGGTTCATGGTCGAAGATCAGTACGAGGGCGAGTATGTCCATGATGAGCATGGCAATAACTTGTTTGACTCGGAGTATGAGGCGCAACAGTTGATGACCATAGCGCGTATGCGCGATGCGATAGATGCAATCTTTATTGCAGTAGAAGAGGGGGATGCAGAAACCATAGCGCACTTGGCGCTTCGTTACAAACAGCTTTTTGGAACCAAGGAGAAGCAAAATGAAAATTGAGATTGACACAGAACGACTGATTGAAGAAGCAGTCAAATACATGGAAGATGCAAACGACTTGCGCTGGTCTGTCGGTCAGGCCTTACAAGAGTTGTACTGGCATCAAGGATGGGCAGAGTTACAAACCGAACTGACAAAACGATACAACGAGGAGAAGTGAAATGAAGAAGTATCAAGTGATGGTAGCCATGTCCTACTACGTGTGGGTTGAGGTCGAAGCTGAGACGCAAGACTTGGCAAAAGATCAAGCGTTACGCAAAGCGTGGCGTGCACAAGCCAACGGCGATGGGTACTGGGGCGAAGAGCCAAGTGTGTTAGAGATACAAGAAGGAGAAGCAAAATGACTTTATATTTCTGGAGAAGAAGCCAATACTCAACCTACCTTGAAGCAAAGAAGCAGGGTGGGCTGTATCAGATAGGCGGGTTGCAAACTGAGTACCGCACGTTGTATGAGTGCGGTGGTGACTTGGCAGATACGCTTGATGCAATACATACCACGAGGGACATGATGGACAGTAGCGAGCGCCTCGGGCATGTACTGCTCGATGACGATGGTAAATTTTTAGACGCAATGTGAAAGGAACATTCATGACTGACTTTGATGGAAGACTTGACGCGTACTACGACAGGCTGCTGGCTCAGCACCAGCGCAAGATAGACGCAGAAGATGAAGACGAACTTGAAGAAGGAGACGATGATGACTTTGAAGAATCTGATTTACCTGTTGGCAATCCTCACCATAACCCTTGACCTTTTTGTATGGAGACCAGACTATGAACCAGAACAACTACGACCTGCAAACCCCAGAGGGTATGGAGAACTCAAAGCTATGGCTATCGCACGCTCTGACGCTGATTGGAGACAACGGCATCTGGGGCATCCCTCGATCAAGCACCGTCGTGCGTATCGACAAGCCGAGCAAGACTGCGACAGTCGTAGCCCAAGACTTACCAGACGTGAGTATCGAGCTTGTCTTCGAGGCACTCGGCTGGACGGTTGAGTATGCCGATAACGACCGATAGTGGACACTAACATTGTCCAACCATTGACAACCTCGGGAAACCGAGGTACATTTTTTATTCAAGGAGAAAGCAATGCCAGACTTAAAAAGTGAGATGAGCAAGGTTCTCGACGCATGGGAACAAGACGACCAACAAACACAGGAGAAGCAAGTGCAAAACACATTACCGCAAATATTCAAACCAACCAACAACGTGTCACGCGAGACGTTCAACTACATACGAGACAACCCAAACAAAAACAGCGGTGAGATACGTGCTGAACTAGCCAAGCGAGGGTTCAACGCAGGGTCAGTGGGTTCACTCATCACGCAGTACGTTAAGCAAGGGTTTGCAAAGAGAGATGACAACGGTAGATACGCGACCATCGTGCCCGAGTACACACCACTGAAGTCAACCAAGAAGTTCCGATCAGAGGGCAAGCGCACGAACAAGATCGTGCAGATCAAGAGTAAGTCACCAAGCGCAGGCATCGCCGCGTTGAAGGTCGATACTACGCCCAAGGTCAAGCCATCGTGGGATGTAGACACAGTGCTCGACACCATGAGTATTGTGCAAGCACGCACCTTGTACGATGCCCTCAAGAAAATATTTGGAGGTTGATATGTGGGACGTACTTGTAACGATAACGTTGATGGCGTTCGGTGCAGTCGCGCTGATTGCTATCTGTGCCCTGATCGGATGGGCTGTATTCTGGATGCAGAACGGAGGGCGTGATGACTAACTGGATGCAGAGCAGAACACCAGAAGAACGCAAAGCACTAGCTGCCAAGTCTGTAGCCACACGTCAGAAGAACATACGAGAACGTGAAGCACAGCGGCTTGCTGACATTGAGCAGCGCGACAGTTTGAAGTGTGAGATCAAGGAACTTGAAGCCAAGCGCAACGAGTTGCATAGACTTGAGTTGGTGAATGAGACCGCGCTTAAATTGACAGGCAAGTCCCTGCTTCGTGAGGAGGAGATTGTTAGTGCAGCGAACACTTGGGATTTGGCAATAGGTGTGTATTTCTTGATTGATACAGGCAAGGTTGTTTATGTTGGGCAATCAACCAATGTGTACGCAAGGATTGCCAGCCATCATGACAAAGTGTTCGACAGCTTCGCGTTCATGCCATGCAATAAAAAAGCTCTGGACAATTTGGAGTCTTTGTACATACACATACTTCGACCAGCACTTAACGGCACGTATGTGCACGGCACAAAGCATGCACCGATAACACTTGAGAAACTTATTGGAGTAACACCATGACTGAGTTCAACAGACCAACACCAGAGGACGAAGCGTTCAATGACATTGAGCGCACCAGCAAGATCAGGCAGGAGATTATCAAGCGGCAGATGGAGCCGCCACAGACACGCAACAACATCATCGAAGAAGTGGCGCTGCACGTTGAGAAGCTCAAAGGCTTTGGCAAGGACACGACTGATTCGTTGGCCGTTTACATCAGGGAGATGAAGAAATGAAAACAGAAAAAGAATGGACAACAGAAGCAGGGCTGAAGGCTCAGGTGATTGCAACACCGATGGGTCACCGCTGTGGGTATGTGGGTGTGCCAGAAGGACATCCGATGTATGGCAAACACTATGACGAAGTTAATGTTTACGTGCATGGTGGATTGACATTTTCACACGATGAGGATGGGTTGTGGTGGTTTGGTTATGACTGCGCTCATTCGGATGATGCTAAAGACCCCGAGCTGATGAGTGCTGAATACAAGAAAGTGTTTATGGACTGGCCTCGGTTCAATGAAGGCACCATCAAGACGCTGGAGTTCTGCGTTGCTGAGTGCGAGTCATTGGCGAAACAACTTGAGGAGATGAAATGAACATTGATGAACACAAGTTTTTACTTGAAGTAGAACACCGTGCAAAAGACCCAGAGACAGCAAGAGCCATCATTAACTTTGCCATCACTGGTATGCACAACAAGGCAGTGGAAAACCGTGAACACGCTATTGACATGGAAACAGTGGCTTGCGTTGCGCTAAACCATCGGCTGTTTAAAGACGGCAGCAGACTCATAGTTGACAAGCTGGAGAAATGGAAACACAGGAACGGCTTGCGCTGGGACGATCAGATCAAAGCACTACGGGAGAAAGCAAAATGAACAACCAGTCACCATTTACAACAAAGAATTATCAAGGCATTGATCCCGGATTCCCAAAACGAGAGGCAATAGAAGAAACTGGATTTGGCATCAGCGCAATGAGCATGAGTTTGCGTGATTACTTTGCGACACATGCTATGCAAGCGTTAATTGACAACGATGGTTTATTTTCAGAGATACCAACACAGGCTTACGCTTTGGCAGATGCAATGCTGAAAGCGAGGGGTGAATGAGAGACACGGTAAGTAAATTCATCCGTGAGATTCTGCGCTCCCGCACCCTGCGGGAGATCATTGCTAAAGAACTGCGTGAAGCACATCAGAAGAAGCTTGAAGCTGAGTCTGCTGTTGAGTATGCAGTTTCTATCGTTCAGTACAACGAAAAGCGCATCAAGCGCCTTGAGAACAGACTGACAGAACATACACAGGAAGGAGACTACACATGACACAAGAAGAAATCATGGGGATGTGGAACAGCATTACTAAATATGCACCAAGCGAAGTGCGTATTGCAGAATTTGCCAAACTTGTAGCCGCTAAAGAACGTGAAGCGTTTGAAAAAATTTGTGATGAAGTAATAAATTCTGAACGTGATGGGGCTGAAGAAGCTGACCACAACAACAACGAAAGTTACGAAGGCTACGATGACGGCTGGTTTGATGCTTGTAATACCCTTAAATTTTTTGTTAAAAAACGAGGTGAAGCATGAAACAAGAAATCATTGAGATGGCAAGAGAGGCTGGATTCATGATGGAAAACTCAGCCGCAATTCAAGCCGCAGAAATCTTTGCTAACCTTGTAGCCGCCAAAGCAACAGCCAAAGAACGTGAAGCCTGTGCAAGAGTGTGTGAAATCGGAATAAACAATGCAACCGATTGGGACAGTAGCGATTGGGATCAAGCCTGTGAAAATCGTGCGTACCACATCAGAGCCAGAGGTGAAGCATGACACAAGAAGCATTGAAGCCGGCGCTTGAGGAACTTGCGGTGAGATTTAGCGAGGGTTGGCATGAGGGCATCAAGATTGATGCGTCTGACATCATGCTATTGAATGAGGCGGCACAAGCCTTGGCACAGCCAGAGCAAGAGCCTAGTGGTCACTTTCTAGATTTTGCATACTCCGACAGCATTGCTTATGTCCATGTGTACGATCAATTTAGAAAAGGACAACAGTTCTACAAAGCCCCACCACAGCGCACATGGGTAGGGCTGACTGATGAAGAAATTAGCGCACTATGGAATGAATGGAAAGATGCTGTTTGCTTAGACCATAAAACATGGGCAAAAGCCATTGAAGCAAAACTCAAGGAGAAGAACAGTGCTTGAGGTACACAATATCAACGGCAGACTCACGACACGCGATGTTTGGTACACGACCGATGACTATGGGACGCTGTGGCGGTTCGTTGTAACAGAAGGCGGTGCTCGCTTTTGGTGGGATGCAATCCATGAGACAGCGATGATTAAGATTCTTGGGTATACACAATGGAGGACAGCATGATTTTGAATCAAGGAAAACTGGCTGACGGCTTGGTTGAGGACATACTTGAAGCCATACACAAGTATGACGATTCTCTGCACATGTCCACAGTCATCGGTGCGCTGGAGATAGTTAAGCACTGTTTAATACAAGAAAGCATTCAGGAGGCCGAGGATGATTGAAGCAATCAGAACATTTTGGGGTAAGCTGCGCGGCCAACATGGAGAGCGCAGCACAATCGTAGAGCAGGGGTTTGTGTACAGATGTACCAAGTGCCAGCTTATTTTCTTAACACGAACAGCGGGGGAGGATCACAAGTGCCAAGACCAACGAGTGACCTGACGCGATCAGGCAAAGCAATAGGCGTTCGTTTAACAGAATGGGAGTATCAAGAATGGATGAAACTTGGGGGGACAAAATGGCTGAGGGCCGCGCTAAGAGAAAGCAAACAAAAGACCGTCCAGTCTACGATGGGGTACGGGAGTACAGCGACTGGAACCCATTCGAGCGCGTAGACCCACTGGTCATTGAAGACATTCACAAACGCCACGATCACAACAAGATCGTTCACACACTAGAAGACACAGAGGAGGAAGAACATGGATAAACATTTCAACGGCACACGGGCTGATGACTTACAGATCAGCGGCAATCACTACAAGGAGATGGCAGTGCAGCCGTGGGAACTGATGGAGTCAGTGCTGACACACGAGGAGTTTGTCGGCTATCTGAAAGGCAACGTTATCAAGTACGCATTGCGTGCTGGACGTAAAGAGGGGAGTGATGACTTGGGTAAGTGTAGACATTACATGATGAAACTAAAGGAGATAACAGCATGAAGAGCATAACTGAACTGAACAACCACTTGACTGACCTGTACACGGCACTCAAAAATGGCACGATTGATGTGAAGACAGCGGCGGAGATGAACAACACCGCAGGTAAGATCATCAACGTGCAGAAGGTGCAGCTTGAGTACGCCGAACTTCGGGACGAGAAACCCAACATAAACTTTTTGGAGGGCTGATGATGGAGGCAACTAAACAATGTTGCCGATGCTTGGAGACAAAGCCGCTTGCTGCATTCAATTTGAAACCGCAAGCGGCTTGCAAAGCTTGTATAAATCTATATCAAGTTGTCTACCGCGAACGCAACCGTGAACTCATAAGAGAAAAAGCAAAAGCGTACAGCCGTGCAAAACAAGAAGAACGCCGTGAATACCTTACCACTTACAGAAACACCCACCGCGAAAAGTTAAACGCTAACCAGCGTGTGTACTCAAGTAGCGAAGAACGAAAAATAAAAGACAAGGAGTATTTTGTAAAGCGAAATGAGTTGCTGACGGATGGGGATGTTCGTCACGCATTGAGCAGAGGCACAGGGCTTAAGAAAGAAGCTATTCCGCCTGAACTGGTTGAAGCCAAACGTTTACAAATAAAAATTAGGAGGGCATTGTTAAATGGCGCTAACACCGGAAGCGAAAGTAAAGAAGAAGGTCAAGGAGATACTTGACCAGATGGGGGTGTACCATTTCTCACCTATGCAAAACGGCATGGGTAGGGCTGGCATACCTGACATCATTGGATGCCTTGACGGGTGTTTCATCGCAATCGAATGCAAAGCAGGAAAGGGGAAGACAACGGCCTTGCAAGAACGTGAACTTAACCGGATACTGAACGCCGGGGGCTATGCCCTTGTCGTCAACGAAGAAAACATTAACCAACTATGGGAGATCAAAGAATGGATCACGACGAACAAATACTAGAAGCGAAATTGGCGCTGATGTCAGACGAAGAGAAGCAACACTTCAAGATGGTGATACTGGAGCTCGTCCAGTGCTACGGCCCTGATGGGAAGCAAGCGGTCATCTTGTTCCACGGTAGCGACAAGCTGGGCGGTATCGTCACGCTTAACTGCGACGCTATGGAGGCGTCAGCACTGCTGTTAGAAGCAAACGATTTTTTCGGCTACTTGAACGTTATTGGCGCACCCCCAAAGGAGGCATTTAATTGAGCAAGAAAGTAGGAAACAAACAAGACAGGCAAAGAATCGTGGAGCTTATGCGCGAAGCAACAGGCCAGTACCCAGACCCAATCAACGAAGATTGGCTTAAGCGCTTCATGGGCGGCATACAACGAGAAGACCCAAAACTTGCTGCTGCTGTAATGCAAGCAGCAAAGAAAAAATCAAAGGAACTCAATGACTAAACCATTTGACAAGATAGTCACCATCGACTTTGAAACTCGGTGGGACAAAAAAGAATATACGTTATCAAAGATGACGACAGAGGAGTACATACGTGACAAGAGATTCAAAGCATTTGGAGTATGCGTACATGAATTCGGAACCGATGATCCTATTGAATGGATTGGAGGAGATGGACTATCTGAATACTTTTCTGGAGTCGACTGGGGACGAACCGCAGTGCTTGCGCATAACGCACAGTTCGATGTCTCAATTATGGAATGGGTATATGCCGCTAAACCCGCCTTCATCTTCGATACATTATCAATGGCACGAGCTTTACGTGGCGTGGAAGTTGGTAATTCCCTCGCCAAACTTGCAGCAGATTTTGGACTGCCTGCTAAAGGAACCGCTGTCAACAGCACAAACGGTTTACTACAGTTGGGACTGGACATTGAACGGGAACTTGCCGAGTACTGTGCGCATGACGTGTACCTGTGCGAAGAAATCTTCAAGCGACTCTCAGCAGGTTATCCCAAATCCGAACTGCGTCTGATAGACATGACGCTCAAGATGTACACACGACCACGGCTTGAGCTTGACAGCAAGATGCTCATCAAAGCATTAACAGAAGAAGGAGAACTACGTGAAGGATTACTTCAACGACTCGGCATACAAGAGGCTGAGCTTGCATCGAACCCGAAGTTTGCTGACGTACTTCAAAAACTCGGGGTTACTCCCCCGACTAAGGTCAGTAAAACTACCGGCAAAGAAGCGTTCGCTTTCGCCAAGAATGATGCCATGTTCCAAGCGTTGCTCAACAGTGAACGTGAAGATGTTGCCCTCCTTTGTGAAGCACGCCTTAAAGTTAAATCCACGACAGAACGAACAAGGGCACAGCGATTTCTTGACATCAGTCAGCGCGGCAAACTACCGGTTCCGCTATCGTATTACGGTGCTCTCTCGGGCCGCTGGACGGCAGCAAAGGGTAGTGCCATCAACATGCAAAACCTCAAGCGCGGAAGTTTCTTACGCAAAGCAATTATGGCTCCCGATGGCTACCAACTCGTCGTCGGTGATCTTTCGCAAATTGAGCCGCGAGTCCTCGCGTGGCTCGCAGACTATGCAGATATGCTTGACATCTTCCGCGCTGGTGGTGACCCTTATGCGGCATTCGGTAGCCAGATGTTCAACATACCCGATCTCACCAAAGAGTCTCACCCCGATCTCCGTCAATCGGCGAAGAGCGCACTGCTTGGCTGCGGCTATGGATTGGGTTGGGCTTCGTTCGCGTCGCAACTTCTCGTAGGGTTCCTTGGTGCGCCGCCGGTACGGTACGACAAAGCGTTTGCTAAGACACTTGGCGTAGATCAAGCCTATGCCCAGAAGTTTATTGATTGGGAAGACAACGTGACCAAGTTGCTGGAGATACCGCACACCTGTACACAACAGGAGCTGTTGACGCACTGCCTTGCAGCCAAGAAGATCATCGACATCTACCGCGCCACTGCCCACCCCGTTACTACCTTCTGGGACATGTGCTCACAGCTTATCGAGGACAGTTTGTATGGGGGTAGGGTTTACGAGTACAAGTGTTTGACATTCAGCAAGGAACGTATAGAATTGCCAAACGGGATGAGCTTGCTCTACCCCGAACTCAGACGCACAAAAGATGACAAAGGTAGGAGCCAGTGGGTATACGGGCCAAACGCTACCAAGCTGTATGCAGGAAAGTTGACCAATAACGTTACGCAGGCCGTAGCGCGTATTGTCATGACCGATGGAATGTTGAGGGTATCGAAGAAGTACCCCGTGGTAGGCACAGTGCACGATGAACAGATCGTGTTGGTGCCGGATGCAGAGGTCGCTGATGCTAAGACTTGGGTCTTGGAGCAGATGACGTTGGAGCCGAAGTACTTGCCGGGGATACCTCTGGCCGCTGACGGTGGTGCACACCGTAGATATGGAGAAGCAAAACAATGACAGCATTAACACTGCCAAAAAAAATAAAAATAGGCGAGCGATGGTACTCAGTCGAAGTTGTGGAAGCCATGCAAGACAAGTTGGACATGGGGCGTGTGATGTACCTTGAGAAGAAGATCAAGCTGGGCTTACGCAACGGTATGACTGGGCGCAAGTTCAACCTTGATGATGTTAAGGAAACGTTCTGGCATGAGCTGGTGCACGCCATCCTGCGGGACATGGAAGAACACAAGCTCAACAAGCGTGAGGAGTTTGTTGAAGGGTTTGCCAAACGCTTAAACATTGCAATCAACTCAGCGAGGTTCTGATGAAAACAGTAACGTGGAGCCACAGCGCCCTGAAAGATTTTGAAGGATGCGCACGCAGGTATCACGAAGTCAAGGTGCTTAACAAATATCCGTTTCAGGAAACTGAGGCTACGCATTACGGCAAAGAGTTTCACACCGCTGCTGAACTGTACATACGTGACGGCACGCCGTTGCCAAAGCAGTTCTCTTACGCACAGGAAGTTCTTGATGCGTTGCTGGCCAAGCCGGGCAGGAAGCTGTGCGAGTACGAGATGGGCATCACGCCTGACTTGCAAGCGTGCAGCTTTAACGAGAAGGGCAGGTGGGTGCGCGGTATTGCCGACTTGCTCATCATTGATGACGACAACCTGACCGCCACTGTCGTGGACTACAAGACGGGTAACAACCGCTACCCTGACCTTGACCAGTTAAAGCTGATGTCAATGATGGTGTTCAAGCACTTCCCGCACATCCGCAGGGTCAAGTCAGCGTTGCTGTTCGTGGTCAAGAATGATATGGTTAAGTCCAGCATGGCGCTGGGCGATGCCGATGCTGAGTGGTGGAAGTACCGCGAGCGCGTGGCTAAGTTAGAGCAGTGCTTTGATACAGGCGTGTGGAATCCCAAGTCCTCCGCGCTGTGTCCGTGGTGCCCAGTTAAATCATGTGAGTACAACCCAAAACACTAAAGGAACATTCATGCCTTACAAAAACCCCAAAGACCGTGACACATACCCAGCGTATGCACAGAAGCCAGACGTTATAAAAAAGCGTGCTGAGCGAAACAAGGCCAGAGCCATGCTCGTGAAGGAAGGGCTGGTGCACAAAGGTGACGGCAAAGATGTAGACCACATCAAGCCAATCAGCAAAGGCGGTTCAACAAGCAGAAGTAATCTGCGTGTTAAGCCAGCAGGGGCGAACAGAACAACAAAACGTAATCACGACCACTCGCTCAAATAAAACAACGGAGAAGCATCTTGGAAATCCTTGAAGACAAGGCACTAATATTCAGAACCAGAAACCCAGACAAGTACAGCATCATTCCAAAGCACAAAGTCATTGAACGTGATGATGGCGGGTTCGATGTCGCTGTCTACTGGGGACTGGACGAATGCAGAGTGCTACGCAACCTCGGGGTGAAGGACGTTCCCTCACCAATCACACGCCGCTATAAGTGGCCGGGCAGGTACAAGCCTATGCAGCATCAGATCGAGACGGCAGCGTTTCTGACGATGCACCGCAAAGCGTTTGTGTTCTCCGAACCCGGCACAGGCAAGACGCTTGCTGCACTGTGGGCGGCTGACTACCTGATAAGCATTAAACATGTACGCCGTGTCTTGATCTTGTGCCCACTGTCTATCATGCAGTCTGCATGGTTGGCTGACTTGAGTAACAGCATCATCCATCGCTCTGCCATCGTCGCGCACCACCCCCAAGCTAGTCGGCGTATCGAGATGATCCAGCAAGACTACGAGTTCGTCATCGCTAACTACGAAGGACTGAACCTGATAGCCAATGAGATCAACGCTGATGGGCGCTTTGATCTGGTGATCGTGGATGAAGCCAACGCATACAAGACGGTGACAACCAAACGCTGGAAGGCGCTGAAGTCAATCATCAAGCCAAGCACACACGTATGGATGATGACAGGTACTCCCGCATCGCAGTCGCCAGCAGATGCGTATGGCTTGGCCAAGATCGTGAACCCTGAAGGTGTACCCAACTTCTACACGTCATGGCGCGACAAGGTGATGAACAAGATCACACTGTACAAGTGGGCACCGAAAGCCAACGCAGCCGATCTGGTACACGAAGCACTGCAACCAGCGATACGCTTTAGTAAAGCGCAGTGCCTTGACTTGCCGCCCGTGCTGACAACAACACGCGAAGTACCACTGACACCACAACAGGCCAAATACTACAACCTGTTGAAAGACCGCATGCTGGTGCAGGCCGCTGGCGAGACGATCAGCGCAGTCAACGCTGCCGCTGGTGTGAGTAAGCTCTTGCAGATCAGTTGCGGTGCTGTGTACACAGACGACAAAGAGGTTGTCGAGTTCGATGCTGGCCCACGGCTTGGCGTGTTGGAAGAAATATTGGATGAGACAGATCGCAAGGTCATCATCTTTGCGTTGTTCCGTTCAAGCATCGACACCATACAAACACACCTGACAAAGAAGAACATCCCCAACGAGTGCATACACGGCGGCGTAGCTGCCAACAAACGCGCTGACATCATTCACAGGTTCCAGCATGAGAAGGAACCAAGGGTGTTGGTGATGCAGCCACAAGCAACAGCACACGGGATTACCCTGACTGCTGCCGACACGGTGGTGTTCTTTGGGCCGCTGATGAGCGTGGAGCAGTACATCCAGTGCATCGCACGGGCTGACCGCAAGGGGCAGAACTCAGACAAAGTTACTGTTATTCACATCCAAGGCTCGCCGATTGAAAAGAAGATGTTCAAAGCACTGGAAGGGAAAGTGAGCGATAACTTACTTTTGACCCAGATGTTTGAGATAGAAATAAATTCTTGAAAGGAGTTGCAAACCCGAATTTACTGTGTACACTGTCCAACCTTAGACAAACAAAACAGGAGAAGCAAATGGACGAACAACAAGTCCCGTTCGATAAATTGGTGAAGGTCTACCGCAAGATGAAGCTGGAGATCGACACGCTGACACAAGAGTACGACACCAAGGTGGAGTTACTCAAAGCGCAACAAGATGAAATCAAGTTCGCTATCAAAGACCAGATGAAGGCACTCGGTGTCTCGTCTGTAAAGAGTCCCTTTGGGACGGTATCCATGATGACGAAGACGCGTTACAACACGCAGGACTGGTCGTCGTTCAAGGAGTTTATCCTTGAGCACGGCGTAGTCGATCTGCTGGAGAAGCGCATCGCTCAAACCAACATGGCCACCTTCCTTGAAGAGAACCCGGGGGTTGTACCTCCGGGATTAAATTCAAACACTGAGTTTGAAATCCGTATCACCAAACCAACCAAGTGAGTTTTATATGTCAAACATAACGCTTTTCTCCCCCGCAAACGTACCTGCATTCGCTCGTAACAACGAATTGTCCGACACAGCCAAAGCCCTCACAGGCGGCGGCGTATCCAACACCAAGCGCATCTCTATCAAAGGCGGCGTGTTCCGTCTGGTAGCTGGTGGCAAGGAAGTTGCCGCGATTGATGACCGCCATCTGGAGATCATCATTGTGAAAGCTGCCCCCAAGGTCAGCCGCATTTTCTACGTTGCCTCCTACGATGCCGACAACATCACCGGCCCTGACTGCTGGAGCAACGATGGCGAACGCCCTGACGCTTCTGCACAGAACAAGCAAGCCGATACCTGCATGACCTGCCCGAAGAACATCGCGGGTTCTGGCCAAGGTAATAGCCGTGCTTGCCGCTACCAACAGCGCCTTGCTGTTGTGCTGGCCAACAACCCATCAGGGGATGTGATGCAGTTGACCTTGCCTGCCACTTCGGTGTTTGGTAAGGAAGAAGGTGACAAGCGTCCGTTACAAGCCTATGCACGCTACTTGGCGGTGCAGAATCCTCCGGTCAATCCTGAGCAGATCGTCACCGAGATGCGCTTCGATACCAAGGCCGAGTCTCCCAAGCTGTTCTTCAAACCTACACGCTGGTTGACTGACGACGAGTACGAGGTCATCAAGGAGCAAGCCGAGTCCGATGATGCCAAGCGTGCTGTGGTTATGACCGTGGCGCAGAGCGATGGTGTGAAGACCAACGCTCCCAAGATGGAGATTCCCGGCAAGCCTGTCAAAGCAGCAACAGCGCCTGTTGTTGACGAAGATGCAGCAGAGGAAGTACCGGCCAAGCCTGCCGCAAAGAAAGCCAAAGCCGAACCTGTGGCCGAGGACGATGGTGCTGAACCTGAAGTTCGCAAAGAAGCTGCCAAGGGTTCTGCTGTGCCAGCCAAGAAGGGCAAGCTGGCTGATCTGGTGTCCGATTGGGACGATGAATAACTAGGAGGAGGGGGCTTCGGCCCCCGCAACATGGCCTACTCACAAAAAACAATCGACGCAATCATGCGTGCACCAAAGACTCAAGGCAACCAGCTTGGGCGCTGGGCAGTGCATCTCAACTTCTCAGTTGTGCGTATTGCAAAAGCATTGGGCGTGTCACGGCAGACTGTTTACAACTGGTTTGAAGGCGGTGAAATTTTTGTTGCCTACGAACACCGAGTTGAAACAATGCTCACGTTCTTGAAGAATTCCAAAACAGCAGACGAAGCATGGAGAAAAATATGTCAGCACTACGACCTCGCACCCTGAGCAACCAAGAACTCATCAAGTACTTTGCCATGTACGTTGATGACAATCCTGAAGGCGCACCCATTGACTGGCAGATAGAACTGCTGCGCCGCTTCACAGCAGTAGCCCCAGAGAAAGAGTTTCCGATACACGACGAACGCCAGCTCGACCTGTTCAAATAACCCAACCGAGGATACACATGAACCCGCTTGAATTTCTAGCGGTTGTTTTGCCGTCCCCGAATAATGGGTTGTACTGTGCGGCAGAGCTAACTACAAAAAAGAAGGAGCACAATTTTGTTGAACATCTGGAGGAACTATCCGCTACCGTAGCTAAGTGGGGCGACAAGAAGGACATCTACTTCGCGCTGTCCACGTTTGAGAACAAAGGCAAGCGCACAGCCGAGAACGCACGCTTCATCCGGTCGCTGTTCATTGACATGGACGGCTATGACACCAAGAAGGCAGCGGCAATGTCGCTCAACGACTTCATGGTCAAGACGGGTCTGGACTTGCTTGGCACTCCGTACATCGTGGACTCAGGCGGCGGCTTGCACTGTTACTGGCCGTTCACCAAGGACGTGGCTGTTGAGGAATGGAAGCCCGTTGCAGAGAACCTCAAGCGCCTGTGTAAGCAAGAAGGTTTGAGCATTGACATGACGGTGACCGCCGACTCTGCCCGAGTACTGCGCTTCCCCGGCACGTACAACAACAAGGCCAAGTACGCTACGCCGCGACCGGTGCGCATACTAGCCGAGGGCGACACGTTCGACTTTGAAGACTTGGCCCAGCACATTGAGAGCCAACTCAGGTCGATGCCGATGCTGCCACGCCAGCAGAGCACAACCCTTGCACTACCCGGCCAGCGCCCTGACGCACCCCACACCCCCACCACGGTCAAGCTGTTTGAGAACAGTGTCACGCTGTTCAAGAACATCTACAAGAAGACCCGCGATGGCACAGGCTGTGAACAACTCAGGCACTACGCCGAGAACGCAACCGATGATGGTATGGAACCGTTGTGGCGTGGTTGGTTGAGCATTGCGCAGAAGTGCAACGATGGCGAGAAGGCTGTGATCTGGTTGTCTGACCTGCACCCATACCCCCACGAGCGCATGCACCAGAAGCTGGCCGAGATCAGGGGGCCGTATCCATGCGTGAAGTTTGACTCAGAGAACCCCGGAGTTTGTGACGGGTGTATGCACAGGGGCAAGATCACAAACCCGCTGGCACTTGGACGTGAGACCGCCGTGGTCACCGCCGAGACTGAGTTAGCTCTACCAGCAAAGGATGGCCAAGAAGCAAAAAAAGTCATCCGCCCTGAAGCACCCAAGGGTTATGCGTATGGTGTTCGGGGCGGCGTGTTCATGGAGAAGGAAGACACTGACGCTACAGGTAACGTGACAAAACGCCAGATCATGTTGCTACCCTACGACTTGTTTCCTGTGGACATCTTGAACAATAACGGTGAACATCTTGTGCACATGTTGGCGGTGCGTGAATATAAGATTGTGGACATCTCCTTTCCACAGAAAGCCGTGGTCAGCAGGGACGAAACAATCAAGGCGCTGGCGCAACAAAACATCATGGCTAGCTTCGGCTCCGGCAACGACAAAAACCTGTACGACTACGTGCGTGCCTGTGCTGAGAAGATGAGCAGCGAGAAGCGACCGATTGATGTGCCAGATTACTGCGGTTGGCAACCCGCTGATACATACGTGTGGGGCGGCAAGATTTATTCACCGCGCAAGGAAGCCATCGAAGTGCCGATGCCCGGCCTTGAGAACATCACGATGAATTCCAAACCCGTGGGTACGCTGGAGAACTGGCAAAAGTTCATCAACCTGTTGGTCAGGAAGAAACTCTGGGATCACTTGGCCATCATCCTCATGGGCGCTGGCTCACCGCTGATGCGCTTCACAGGGCTGCATGGTCTGACCATCCACTGTGCGTCAACTGAGTCCGGTACTGGCAAGTCGCTGGCGCTGGACGGTGCGGCATCAATCTGGGGGCATCCCATTCATTACCGCACTGGTGCGGGTACTTCACCTGTCGCCATGCAGCAGCGGCTGGGCCTTCTGCACAGCAACCCCCTTATCACGGATGAGATCACCAGCAAGAACCGTGAGGACTTTGAGTGGTTCCCCGCCTTCCTACTTAGTATGAGCGAGGGTCGCGGCAAAGAGCGCATGGAGTCTGGGTCGAACAAGGAACGCCTCAACCTATCCACATGGGCGGCGATTGCCATTATGTCTTCGAACACCCACGCCGTGGATTACTTGACAGGCACGCGCAAGCACGCATCCGAGGGTGAGATGCGCCGCCTGATTGAGTACGTCATGGACGACAAACTGATGTGGGAGCCTGATGAGATTGAGATCATTAAGTCCTTGCAGCACAACTTCGCTGTAGCTGGCCAAGCGTTGGCGCAGTACATGGTTGACAATATCGACATGCTCAAGACACTGGTGCCCGAGACCGTGCGCCGTATGTACGCTGAGTACAAGGCTCCCAACGACGAACGATTCTGGATGGCCGGTATCGGTTGTGCTGTGGCCGCAGGCATCATCATGAACAATGAGCATGCAGGTATTGCAGAGTTCCCCTTGGCTGAGATAATAGACAGCTACCGCAAGCGCATCAACATTCAGCGCGGTAGTATCAAGGGCGGCTACCGTAGTGCCGAGGACGTGCTCAACGCATTTGTGCAGGAGTATCAGGGCAAGTTTGTGGTGGTCAGGTATGGCGCTCAAGCTGGCCCACTGGCGCATCTGGGGGATGGTTCACTGGTGGACAGAAACACAACACGCAACGAAGTCATGGGGCGTGTGGAGCACGGTGTTACAGCAGGGCATGTAGACTTCTTCATTGAAGAGCGTCTGCTCAAAGCGTTCTGCTCGAACATGAGTTTTGGTTACACCAACTTCAAGCGCCAGCTAGAAGATCAATTCACGGTGTCTTACGTCAGCAAGAAAGACATGATGTCCAAGACCAGCGCACCACCGATGCGGGTAACCGCCATGAAGATCAGCAGATCAATCACGGAAGCCGATGAAGAAATTATCAATCCGTTACCCTTGGAAGGGTCTTGAAAGAGGGCAGGGGTTCTTTGTGCCCTGCCTTGATACGGATGCGATACGGCGCGAAGGTTTAAATCAAGCCCTGAAGTTCAGGGTGTTTGATGCTAAAGCCGCCCCGTGTATTCGGGGTGGGCTTATTGGGGTGCTGTTTTATCGAGCACTCCGCGCATAGTATCGGCAATCCGTATCCGCAACTTTTGCAGGCGGTCAAGCGTTGCTCGTTTTTCATCAGGGGTCATGCTGGACGCTTTGACCGCGTTCATGGCCTGAGTTATTTTTGAAAGCTGTGTTTTGGCATTACCCGCTATTGATGCCGATGCTATCTCGTTCACGTTCTCTTGCAAGAACGCACGGGCTTCAGACATTTCACCTTTCTTAAGCATGTCTTCGTATGTGCGCTTGACTTCCACAATGTGTTCAATGCGGTCGTAGGTAGCGTTGATGATGCCGCCAGCATCGTTGGGCTGGAACATTGAACCAATGACTGGCGTATCAGACAGGCGCTTGGTTGCTTCTTGCGGCCCCAGTTTCTTAGGCATTGCAAAGCTCACCGCTTGGGCTGCGGCCAAGCCCATAGTGCCTGTGTAACCACGGATCAAGTTGTCAATTTTGATTGGTGAATACCCCGCCATTGCACCAAGTTCTTTGGCCAACTCAGACGTTTTATCGCGGAAACGTTGTTGCGGCAGCAACTTTTGTTCGCGCTGTGTTTCAAGCTCCCGCAGACCAAAGAACGAATAGTTTGTGGCGTTCTCAATCAGTGGCTTAACCAGCGCAGGCATTAGCATGGACGAGCCGCCGGGCACTGTTTGGATGGCAATACTCTTGAAAGCTTTCCACGCTTCTTCAGAGCCATGCTCAGCGGCCATTGAGTTAACAATAGCTTCTGGAATACCTTTAAGGATATAGCCAATTTCAAACGGAACAGGGAACCTGATAGGTTCGTCCAATCCGGATATGCGGATAAAGAAATTGCCATATTTCTCTTCAGGGTTAGCGTTCTTGTACGCGTCGTCGTCCTGCATCATCAAAGCGTATGCAACAGCGGTTGCCATAACAAGGGAGCCACGGCGCAGTAACTTGCCTTGAATATCCAGACGCTGGCTCATAGGTAACTGACCGCTAGCTGCTCTCCACAACACATCCAAACTCTGCAACTGTGAGTTAAAGAACGGGATCATCGTAGTGGCCAAATGCATGGAAGGCGACAATCCGCGCTTGTTAAAGTTCATTGACTCCAGCGCCATGACTGTGGCTTCCATTTGCGACAAACCTTGGCGGATGTAGGAGTCGTATTGAGCGCGGCGGGTAGCAGCATCAGCTTCCATTGCAATAGCTTCGGCCTTGGCAACAAACTGAGACAACCCCATGCGCCCACCCATCAAGTCTTTCAGTATGCGAGACAAGTCTGCGTTTGTTCCTGTGTAAACCTGACCGCCAGTAATGCCGCGTGCTTCCAGTTTTTGTTTTGTTGCACTACTGCCCAAAGCCCTGAGCGCACCCAAAGGGCCAGCAAAATCAGCGCCAGCAAGCAGCGGGGCAGCAACAGAGTCACGTAATATTTGCTTGACTGGGTACAGCGGGTTCAACATAACACCTTTACGCACAGTACTGGAAGCAAAACCCATTACCTTTACCAACGCATTAGTGCTGACCGGGATACCTTCCATGCCCTTGACCAGTAAGTCAGCGGGGATACCCACGGCATCAGTATCAACACGGACAAACTTTTCTTTGCCCTTGTCTTTAAACCTGACAACATTTGGCGCTGCTGTGTCTTTGCCCAAGAAGTGCGCTAAATCCAAGCCAACCAATTCAAACATAGCGTTCTTTGAGGCCAAGTTACGCAAGCCCACATCCATAATCATAGAAGTGTTTTGGATAGAGCTTGTAGCAAAGTCAAGAATTTTGTCTTCACCGCCAATCAATTCGCGCAACTGCGGTTGATCTGTAAGGTTGCCAATCTTGTACACGCCTTCTTTACCAATCACCAACTCGGCATTGCCGTTTTGCTCGCGGTAGTAGGGTATGTAGTCGTTAGTAGCGGCAAGTTCGTCGGCCACGCTTGCGGGTAGTACGCCTGTGTCTTTCAAAAAGTGCATCAGGTTCTTGTTGTACTCGTTGTATTCTGTACGCGCTTCTTCAAACACATCCCGTAACGCCCTGTTGCTTTCAATATTACGAACAGATTGTTTAATTGAGTTTGCATCGACACTGAAATTAAGTTTGTCGTAACCTACACGATCAGCACGTTTGCCAAGCAAATACAGCGTAAACAACTGGTTGGCCGCTTCGCCGTTCATGCCCGGGGCTTTGGCCAGTGTGCGTACCACGTTGGCCAAGTTAGCGCCGCCTACGCTTTCAACAATATATTCAGTGCGACCATCAGGGCGTGTGTATGCAACACGTTGGGGAACGCCGTTGCCAACTGCTTGCTGAACGTAAGACATGCGCTGGTCAGAAGCCAGCAGGTAGTGCATCATCTGCATACCCTTCAACGGCTCCAGCATATCCTTGGCCACTTGGTGCAGCGGTGCTAGTCTGTCCAAGTACTGTGTGCGGAAGCCCAAGCCAAGGTTTGCTTTGATTTGTTGACCAACAGTTTTGGGCTTGGCAATAAGTTGGCTTGCCACACTCAGTTCGTCTTCAAATCCTTTGGCTTGCGCACGAGCGTAACGCGGTTCTTCAGCATTGCGCTCAACCATTTCTTGAATGGGGGGAGCGCCTTCGACACGTTGCGGAGCGTAAATAACAACGTCAGCTTCTATGTTGCCTTCAAACGGAAGATACTTAGTATCTGGTAATTTTAAATACAGTGTTCTACCTTTTGGTGCTTCAGCATTTTTAACAACAGCAACGTTGTTAACAGTTATATGCGCGTCGTTTGTATTGCTGCCGTCAATAAGGCCCACTGTTGCGTTTGGCGCAAGCGTAACAACAGCCGTATCAACATCGCGGCCAAAAGCAAATATTTGAGGGATGTATTTTACTTTTGGCAAATGCAAATCTGTTACGTAGTCTTTATCTCCGTGAATGTTTAAAGCTTGTACCGACTCCAGATTAGGAAGTTCTATTCTGCCGTTAACAGTGTTAACGCTGATTGTTTCAGCCGCTTTAATATCACTCAAATCAGGTTGGTATTTTTTGCCGTTCAACTCCACGTTACTAACGCCGTCAAAACTAATTACAATCCGCGAACCAATAAAGTATCCGTTTTCGTATGCGTCTTCAACAGCTTTTTTAATTTTGCTTTCAAAGAATTTTTCAACTTCTTCTGTGGGGCGACCACGAAGCCCCCGGTACCCATCAATAAGCTCAAAGTCCAACAACTTTTTAACATTTATTTTACCGTTACGCACAACTTTGCTGCTCACCAAATCTTCAGGCGTAAAGTTAGCGTTGCCTTTGGAAATTTCAATTGCTTTTTGTTTAAGTTTAAATTGCGACAAATACTCGTCGGCATCTGCAAAGTTACTACTATTTAAAAAGTTTTCCGCAATTGCTTGCTGTTCTTTGTTCAACGCTTGATCGTCTGTATTACCGCGAATTTCTTTAATTGCATTTTTACCGGTCATGCGCACGGCAACTTCTGGACGGCCTTGTTTATAGTAAACGTAGAAGTCCCCACCAGCAATATGGTCACGGGCGTAGTTTTCATCCCTGCCCGTACACCAAGATGTACCAGCACACGCCTTGTTAAGTTCAACAGCCGCTTTTTCAAAATCCGTGTTTTTTACACGTCTGTCAGGTAACAGCCCATCAGCAATTAGTTGTTGAACAAGTTCGTTGTCATCCCCATACTCATAGCCTGTCTGAAGCCACGCATCATTGATTTCTTCATCTGTGTAAAGTTTTGTTAAATCTTGTTCTGTTTCTCCGCGTTCATTTTGATTAAATTTTTGCCAACCTTCTTTGCGTAAATTTTCTTTAATTGCACGATCCGTGCTTGCTTGTACGCCATCAAGAAACGCTTCTTTTAAATTTTTACCAGCACGCAACTCACGAATAACAGCATCCGCAGCGTCAAGACTGACAACGGCAACACCGTTTCGGTTATTGTTTGCAATAGACGCTAATTTTAAACGCCCAGTCTTATCTAAAACAACTGCAAATTTAGAAGCAGCTTTGGCCACCAGTGCGTTTTCAGCTAATGTGTACGAAGGGTTACCTGACAATAGTTGCACAAGAGATTTTAAATCTTCTGCACGTTTGTCCCGAATAGCGCGAGCTTCTTGGTCACGCAAGTACCCATTACTTTGAGCCTTCAAACTTGCAAATGTAGTTGCATCCGCTTCAACGTAGTGCAAAGGATTGTCGTCGTCATATTGTTCGCCGTCTGACATTCTTGTATCAGAAATATAATCCAACGAACCCATTTTTGTTTCAAGGCGATCTATTTCGCGTTGTTGTTTTTCAATTTGTTTTGTTGTTTCTTTGTAGTGCGCAGACTTTTCGTCGTAAGGTTCACCCGCAGTAAAGTCACGCTTGTCTTTGTTTAATTGCGTTTGAAGTTCTTTTATTTTTACAAGCCCCGCTTCCTGTTCTTTGGTAAGCACTGCGTTTCTGCGCATCAAGTCCCGCATTGTGTATGGCGAAGCAACGTACTCATCAGGATTGCGTTCCATATCAATCAAGTAATCTTTTGCAATACGCTCCACATCTTCAGGCGTGCGGTCTTTTGCCTTGATGTCCTGACCAAACTGATCGGCAAACTGCTTCATGGAGTTACTGCCGGTATGCAACGCGGCAATGTCTTTCTGTGACAAGCGTCTATTTACCGCCCGTTCTTTAACGTCTAACTTCACATCAGACGGAACCATCAGCGCATCCACTGACTGGAGCGCAGCGCCCAACATAGTTTCTGGGTGGTTAATACCCAGCATGCGCAAGATGATGCTCTTGAACCCAGCCCAAGCATCGGACAGTTTCCACTTCTTACCGCGCAACTGTTCTTGCAAGTTGCGGTTGGACATGACTTCGGCCACAAACTCAGACAAGCTACCCTTGGCGCTGCTGCTGGTAATGCGGGGATCGTTTTGAACGGCTTTGTACAACGCCATAAGTTCGCGTTTGGCAATCAACTGCGTGCGGGAGAGCTTGCTCTCATCCATCTGAAGCACGCGTTCAGTAGCTGCGTGAGTACCTTCGTGCAACAAAATCTCTTGCGTCAAACCGCCGTTGCGGTTTAAATTAATTTGTTTGCTGGTAGCTGAACCTAGAACGGCATTACCGTTTTTGTCAACCACCTTGTCTTGAATGCGGATGTTTGTGCCGCCAAGCATTTCAGCCAACCGTTGTGCAACAACGCGGTTAAGCTTGCTGGTACTAGCGTCTTGGGCAATGTCGGAGTACGCCGCAGTGATGTCGTTGCTTTCAATGGCGTTACGTTGTGTAGCCGTCAAGTCAGGGCTTTCAACCTCAACACCACGGGCAAAACGCTCGTCTTCCTTCTTGGCTTGGAGCAGGGCTTCTTTTTGTTTTTCTCTTGTGTAACCAGATGTGGCTGCTTTTTCAACAGCCACAATTTTGCTTTGGCGTTTTTTAATATTGGCAAGCTTTTGTTTTTGTAATTGCTCTTTACCTTGCAAATCTTTAAAGGCGTCGGTTAAGCGCCCTGCCACTTTGTGCTTGTTGTTGTCTTTAAGATAATTAATACGCCGCTGTATCTCAGCCAGTTTTGTTTTTGCTTCTATCAGCTTGTCTGTAACTGCTTCACCCACTTCAACCGTTTTGTTGGGTTTGCGTGGTTGAGATACAGCCGACCCTGTTACGGATTTAACAAGCTCAGTACCGCGTGTGTGCACAAGACGTTCTGTTTTTTCACCGGTACGTTTAGCACGTTTGGCTTTTGCTTCGTCGTATGCCGCTGCTTGCGCGTCATCGTACTCACGCATAGCCCGTTCTTCATCCCGCGACTGCAACTCGGTAGTAACCCTTGGCGCTCTTTCATACACAGTAGCAAGGCGCTCTTCAGCATCTTCTAACTGTGTTTCATACACAGCGCGTTTTTCTGGTTTAGTTTTTTCATCAGCAATAAGCTCATTGAGACTGCCCATCTCACTGCGGATTTCATGTATCTCATCTTTCATGCCTGTTGTGTCTTTTTCAACACGCAGGCCGGGCAAGTCTAAACCTTCACGGCCTTTTTGCAAAGAAGCACGGTACTGCTCCGTGTCGGTGGCACGTTCACCTTCTGGAATTTTTTGTTTTTCTGCGCGTTGTTGTTCTTCTTGTTCTACTTTAGCTTGCAGTTTTTCAATCCGAGATTCGCCAAGCCGTTCTTGTTTGGCTTTAGCTAAATCTGCTTGGGCTTTGGCCAAGTCTTTATTTGCTTTTTCGTTTTCTTCCAGAACAGGAGCAACAAATTTCTTCTCTACTTCTTGGAACGATTCAACAGAACTGACAAGCGCGTGCGCTTGGGTTAATTGTTTGGTTAATTCGTCTTGTTGTTTGCGTAAAGCTTTTTCTTGTTGAATTAAAGCGTTGGCTTCCAAAGCAAATTTGGCATCAATAGTTCCGCTTTCACCTGCCGCCAACAAAGCGTTGCGCATGCTTTCTAATTCAGACAGTTGCGCACCAACAAACCGGTACTGCTGACTGATTGCACTTAAAGTTTCATTGGCCGCAGTCAGTTCTTCTTCCATGCTTCGGCTCAACGCTTTGGCATCGGGGGTTGTTTTTTGTGCTTTAGCTAATTTGGCTTTGTAGTTCTGTTCGGCCTTGGTCAGCTTGTTTTTTAAGTTGGGTATTTCTTTACCAACGGACTGCAAAGCCGCCAAATTGTCTGCTTTTTGTTTAGCAATAGCAGTTCTTAAACCTTGGATGTCTTGGGAGTCCAACATCTTTTGAAAGTTTTGCGGTGTGGCACGAGCAACTTGCACACCGGCTTCAGGGAACAACTCTTTCTGCGGTTGGGCTTCGTATTTCTTTTCACCACGGGCAACAGCGGTTGTTTCTTCTGCGGACAACGGTTTTCCAGCACTGCGCCCCGATACTTCCTGACCCTTCATCATTTCATCAAGGTCACGCAGCGCCATTGGGTCAGGCGCATTGCCTTCCATTACGCGTTGCACTTGTTCACGCGCCAACGATATGAATTCTGGATTGGTTGAAGTTTCTAAACTGTTTCTAAAACGACGCAGCAAATCAACCGTTGCCTGATCTAGCTTTTCTGTTTTGCCGCCAGTTTTACTTTCTTCAAACAACTTGGCAATATCTTCCATGTTGCCAACTTTGGCAGTAGGCTTTCTTTCTGTAACAGGGATAGCGCGGATGCGGCGTTCAGATTGAGCCAGCACAGTGT